>JACCDX011730169.1_pt1 | contig 24639 bp, 23 predicted proteins | sample 7449681 | NCBI WGS metagenome assembly JACCDX01 (sample SAMN15323450, study PRJNA562643) | freshwater metagenome | isolation source: river surface water | place: USA:Blue River Watershed | collected 2017-08-18
CGAGTACGAAATGACGTTGCTGCGGCAGTGCGGGGCAGGGCGCAGGCGAATGACCTGCGGGCCTAACTCAACCAGCCGGTCGTAGCTGTAATGGGTGACGTGGTGGAGTGCGGCATGGATAGACATGCTTTTTGTCTAGCAAAACACGCGCCAAGCCTGATGCGCTAAAGCGGTGCACGTTTTGGGGTATGTGTTGCCTTAAGTTTGGGCTCAAGTTTTCTGAGGCACCGCCGATACCCTAGACAAGTCAGTTTTATCTTTCATGTTCACCATGCGTTCACGCCATTTTTCTGTTGTTGCTTTCGTGTTGACCAGTCTTTTGGCTTGGGCTGCGCCTGCTTCGGCCGAGTGGAGCGAGCTGGTGAAGGAAGATGAAGCCACCTATTACTTCGACAAAGAAGCGGTCATGCCCGTGCATGTGTCGCGTTTTGCTTGGGTGTTGACCGATTTGCCAAAAGCTGAAAAAACCCCCACGGGCGAGAGCTACAAGTCGATGATGTTGCGCGTGCGCATGTACTGCAAGAACGATACCGTGGTGCGCCTGTCTGTGAGCTACTTTGACAAGCAAATGGGCAAGGGCAAAGAAGTGGCGTCGGACGATGTGCACGAATGGCGCCCACGCGAGTACCCGATTCGCCCCAACACCTATCTGGCCGCTTTGAAGAAAGAAGTGTGCGGTGGTTCTAAGGCCGCTGCGGGCTAAAACCAATACCTCTTAGATGTCTCAAGCCCCTGCCGAATGGTTGGGGCTTTTTAAATTGTGAGTGGGCATCGCCCACGTGCCGCAGCATTGGGTTGAACATGCGGCCATGTTTTCAGTCATCACACCTTTGGCCTTGGGCTGGATTGCGGGCACGGCTTTGCAGTTGCAGCAGGCGCAGTTATGGGCGGGGGAGGTGTATTGGGCCTTAGGTGCAGCGGCTTTGGTGAGTGCTTTTGCTGTTGTGCGCGTCAGCCGTGTGTTGGCTGGCTCTTGGGTACAAGTCGTGGTGAGGTTTGCATGGATGGGTGTGTTGTCGGCTGTGTTGGCTTTTGTCCAAGCAGGTGCACGGGCCAGTCACTACGCGCAAAGCGCTTTGAACCCCGTACTTGAAGGCCGCACGTTGCACGTGGTGGGCATCGTGGCCAGTTTGCCGCAGCGCATGGAAGATAGTGCGCGGTTTCGCTTCGAGGTGGCGTCGGCTCGCGAAGCCAGCGGCGCATTGGTGAAGCTGCCTTCGCAATTGCTGCTCGGTTGGTACGGCAATCGTCTGAACGGCAGCGACGAAAAGCTGCAACCACCGCCAGCAGACTTGCGCCCTGGTGACCGTTGGCAATTAGCGGTGCGCCTCAAAGCACCACACGGCCACATCAACCCACATGGGTTTGATTACGAGCTGTGGCTGTGGGAGCAAGGTTTGCAAGCCACGGGCTATGTGCGCAACGGGGCTAAAGACACGCCGCCGCAATGGTTAGGTAGCACATGGGCGCACCCTGTGGAGCGGATGCGTCAGCGTGTGCGCAGCGCCATCGAGGCGCGCGTGGCCGACCGTGCAACGGCAGGCATTGTGGCGGCCTTGTTGGTGGGTGACCAAGCGGCGATTGAGCGTGCGGATTGGGATGTGTTTCGTGCCACAGGCGTGGCGCACCTGATGGCGATTTCGGGTTTGCACATCACCGGCTTGGCGTGGCTGGCCGCTGTGTGTGTGGGCTGGTTGTGGCGGCGTAGCGATGTGTGGTCGCCTCGCAAACCTTGGAGCTTGTGGCTGCCAGCGCCCATCGCCGCCAGTGTGTGTGCTGTAGCGGTGGCACTGGCGTATGCGGTGTTCACGGGTTGGGGGGTGCCTGCGCAGCGCACGGTGTGGATGCTGGGTGTGGTCACGCTGCTGCGTGTGTATGGTTTGCGTTGGCCTTGGGTGCAGGTGTGGTTGAGCGTGTGTGCGGTGGTGTTGGCGCTGGACCCGTGGGCGCTGATGCAAGCAGGTTTTTGGTTGAGTTTTGTGGCGGTGGGTGTGTTGTTTGCCACGGGTTCGCATGCACCTGCCAGCACGCTGTGGGCCGCTGCGCAAGGCATGTGGCGCGAGCAGTGGTTGATGAGCGTGTGCTTGGCCCCGTTGACCTTGCTGCTGTTTCATCAAGTCTCTGTCGTGGGTTTTTTTGCCAACTTGCTAGCTGTGCCGTGGGTGACCTTGGTGGTGACGCCGCTGTGTTTGTTGGGGTTGGTGTTGCCATTGGCATGGAGCGTGGCGGCTGAGGCTTTGCAGGGGTTGGTGTGGGGGCTCAAGGCATGCGCGGGTGTGTCGTGGGCGCAATGGTCGGCGCCTGCTGCGCCTTTGTGGGTGGGGGCCGCAGCACTGGTGGGGATAGGTGTGTGGGCCATGCGCGTGCCCATGTGGTTGCGTTGGTTTGGTGTGGCTTTGGTATTGCCCGTGCTCAGTTGGCAAACACCACGCCCTGCGCATGGCGCGTTTGAATTGGTGGCTGCCGACATGGGGCAGGGCCATGCTGTGTTGGTGCGCACAGCCACGCACAGCTTGTTGTACGACACAGGGCCGCGCTACTCGGCCGAGACCGATGCAGGCCAACGTGTGCTGGTGCCGCTGCTGCGTGCGTGGGGTGAGCGGCTAGACCGCATCGTCATCAGCCACCAAGACAGCGACCACAGCGGCGGCGCACCTGCTGTGATGGCCATGCAGCCGCAGGCAGATGTGTTGACGTCGATTGCGGTGGAGCACCCGCTGCAACAGTTGGGTGCGATGCAGCGTTGCGAACGCGGGCAGTCGTGGACGTGGGATGGGGTGCATTTTGAGGTGCTACACCCGAGTGCGGCTGGCTATGAACGCAAGCTCAAACCCAATGCGCTGAGTTGTGTGTTGCGCGTGAGTGCGCACAACACATCGGCTTTGCTGGCAGGTGACATTGAAGCCGCACAAGAGCAAGACCTGCTGCAAAGCGGTCAAGCCCTGCAAGCTGATTGGTTGCTGGTGCCGCACCACGGCAGCGCCACGTCATCCACGCAAGCTTTTCTTGAAGCGGTGCAGCCCAGCGTCGCCATCGTGCAAGCGGGCTATCGCAATCGCTTTGGTCACCCTAGGTCCGATGTGATGGCCCGCTATAGCGAATTAGGGGTGCTCGTGGTGCAGACACCCCGTTGTGGTGCGTCGACATGGCGTAGCGAGCAACCCAAGTTGGTGCAATGTGAGCGAAATCAAAGACAACGCTATTGGCAACACCTATTCTGATAGCTGGCACTCAATTTGCGTAAGAGGTGCTAGGAGTTCCCACGATGCACAAGTTTGATGAAATGTATGCCCAGCTGCCGTTTATCGACAGCGCGGTGCGCCCCCACTACCGGAACTACTTGGATTGGCTCAAGCGCCAAGACCCACAGACCATGCGCGACAGGCGCGAAGAAGCCGAGATGATTTTTCGTCGCGTCGGCATCACCTTTGCAGTGTATGGCGACAAAGATGAAGACGGTGCAGGCACCGAACGCCTGATTCCGTTTGATTTGATTCCCCGCATCATTCCCGCCCACGAGTGGAGGAGCATGCAGCAAGGCTTGGTGCAACGCGTGAATGCGCTCAACATGTTCATTCACGACGTGTACCACGAACAAAACATTCTCAAAGCAGGACTTATTCCGAGCGAGCAGATTTTGAACAACGCGCAGTACCGCCCCGAGATGCTCGGGGTCGATGTGCCGCACCAGGTGTATTCGCAAATCAGCGGCATCGACATCGTGCGTGCACCTGATGCGAAAGGCAATGGCGAGTACTACGTGCTCGAAGACAACTTGCGTGTGCCCAGTGGCGTGAGCTATATGCTGGAAGACCGCAAGATGATGATGCGCCTCTTTCCCGAGTTATTCAGCCAACACCGCGTGGCCCCTGTGGCGCATTACCCCGACTTGCTGCTAGAAACTTTGCGTGCCAGCAGCCCGTCCACCACTGACAACCCGACTGTGGTGGTGCTCACGCCCGGCATGTACAACAGCGCTTACTTTGAGCATGCCTTCTTGGCGCAACAAATGGGGGTGGAGTTGGTCGAAGGCCAAGATCTGTTTGTGAAAGACAACTTCGTCTACATGCGCACCACACGCGGCCCCAAGCGCGTGGACGTGATTTACCGCCGTGTGGACGATGACTTCTTGGATCCCCGCGTGTTCCGCGCCACATCGACGTTGGGCTGCGCTGGTTTGATGGAGGTTTACAAAGCAGGCCATGTGAACATTTGCAACGCGGTGGGCACCGGCATTGCCGATGACAAATCTATCTACCCCTATGTGCCGCAAATGATCGAGTTCTATTTGGGTGAGAAGCCCATCCTCAACAATGTGCCCACGTTCCAATGCCGCAAACAAGAAGACTTGGATTACACGCTGGCACATTTGAGCGAGCTGGTGGTGAAAGAAGTGCACGGTGCAGGCGGCTATGGCATGTTGGTGGGCCCCGCTGCGACCAAGGCTGAGATTGAAGAGTTCCGCCAAGTGTTGCTGGCCAAGCCTGATGGCTACATCTCGCAACCCACGCTGAGCTTGTCGAGCTGCCCCACGTATGTGGAGAGTGGCATCGCGCCGCGCCACATCGATTTGCGTCCCTTCGTGTTGAGCGGCAAGACCGTGCAAATGGTGCCCGGCGGCCTGACCCGCGTGGCGCTGAAAGAAGGCTCACTGGTGGTGAACTCGTCCCAAGGCGGTGGCACCAAAGACACATGGATTCTTGAGGTTTAACAATGCTGAGCCGTACCGCTGACCACCTGTTTTGGATGTCCCGCTATACCGAGCGGGCCGAGAACACCGCACGCCTGCTGGACGTGAATTACCAAACCTCTTTGCTGCCACAGTCTGCCGAAGTGGCGTTGCTGGGTTGGGAAGGCTTGCTGTCCATCAGCGAGTTGTTGCCCGCCTACCAAGCGCGTCATGGTGATATCACGCCACAACGCGTGATGGAGTTCATGGTGAAGGACGAGAACAACCCGTCTTCCATCATCTCGTGCTTGCGCGCGGCGCGTGAAAACGCACGCGCAGTGCGCGGCAGCCTCACCACCGAAGTGTGGGAGACGCAAAACCAAACGTGGTTGGAGTTGAACCGTTTGCTCAAGAGTGGTTTGCTCGAGAGCGACCCCGGAGAATTTTTTGAATGGGTTAAGTTCCGCTCGCACCTCTCACGCGGCGTGACTGTGGGCACCATGCTGATGGACGAAGCCTTGCACTTCATGCGCTTGGGCACTTTTCTTGAGCGTGCCGACAACACTGCGCGCTTGGTGGATGTGAAGTTCCACGCCGTGCATGGCGACTTGTTTGCCGATGGCACAGAGAAAACCGAGCAGCACGATTTCTACCACTGGAGCGCGATTTTGCGCAGCGTGTCGGGTTTTGAGATTTATCGCAAGGTGTATCGCGATGTGATTCACCCCGAGCGCGTGGCCGAGTTGTTGATTCTTCGCGCCGACATGCCACGCTCGTTGCATGCGTGCTTGAACGAAGTGGTGAACAACATCTCGATGGTGTCGGACGACCGATCGCTAGAAAGCTATCGTCGCGCGGGCAAGCTGTGTGCTGAGATGGAGTTCAGCCGCATTGACGAAATTTTGGCCAATGGTTTGCATGCCTACCTCACGCAGTTCCTAGACCGCGTGAATGAAATTGGCGCGAGTATCAGTCGGGAGTTCTTGGTGCCGAATTGATTTGAGCTTAGCCGCCGCGACGCATCATGTCGAAGAACTCGACGTTGGATTTGGTCGCCTTCATGCTCTTCAAAACCATTTCCATGGATTCGATTTCGTCCATGTTGTACATGAACTGGCGCAGGATGCGGGTCTTTGACAAGATCTCGGGTGGCAACAACAGTTCTTCACGACGTGTGCCGCTGCGGTTGAGTTGAATGGCGGGGAACACCCGCTTTTCGTACAAGCGGCGGTCGAGGTGAATTTCGCAGTTGCCTGTGCCTTTGAATTCTTCAAAGATCACTTCGTCCATGCGGCTGCCGGTGTCGACCAACGCAGTGGCGATGATGGTGAGTGAACCACCTTCTTCTACTTTGCGTGCCGCACCAAAGAAACGCTTGGGGCGTTGCAAGGCGTTGGAGTCCACACCACCTGACAACACTTTGCCCGATGAAGGCACGACGTTGTTGTAAGCGCGGGCGAGGCGGGTGATGGAGTCGAGCAAGATGACCACATCTTTTTTCAGTTCCACCAAACGCTTGGCGCGTTCGATCACCATTTCGGCCACGTGCACGTGACGTGCGGCGGGTTCGTCAAAGGTGGAGGCAATCACTTCGGCTTTGACCGAGCGTTGCATTTCGGTCACTTCTTCTGGACGCTCGTCGACCAGCAACACCATCATGTGGGCATCGGGGTAGTTGGCCGAGATGGCGTGGGCGATGTGCTGCATCATCACGGTCTTACCGCTCTTGGGCGGGGCCACGACCAAGGCGCGTTGGCCTTTGCCGATAGGCGCAATGATGTCGATGATGCGACCGGTGATGTTTTCTTCACCTTTGATTTCGCGCTCGAGCTTCATCTGTTCGCGGGGGAACAAGGGGGTCAAGTTCTCAAACATGACCTTGTGCTTGTTGTTCTCAGGCAGGTCGTCGTTGACCTTGTCGAGCTTGGTCAGGGCAAAGTAGCGCTCGCCGTCTTTGGGGATGCGCACTTCGCCTTCAATCATGTCGCCAGTGTGTAGGTTGAAGCGACGCACTTGGCTGGGGCTGATGTAGATGTCGTCTGTCGAGGCGGTGTAGCTGGTGTCGGGGCTACGCAAGAAGCCAAAGCCGTCGGGCAAGATTTCGAGCACGCCATCGGCAAATACTTGTTCGCCCGCTTTGGCGCGTTTTTTGATGATGGCAAACATCAGCTCTTGCTTGCGCATGCGGCCAGTGTTTTCGATTTCGAGGGCTTCGGCTTGTTTCAGCACTTCAGACACGTGCAGTGCCTTGAGTTCGTTCAGATGCATCTTAGGACTCCAAAACGGGAGTTCGTTAAACAAATAAGGTGGGGGAAGGTCGCAGCGAGGAGAGAAATACCTCTAGACCGGAATTCAAGCCCTGATGGGGAGCCGAGTAGCCTCATGGGCTGCAAGGTGAATTCGGTTTGAATTATGACAGGAAAAAAGCCCACAGATCGAACAATCTGCGGGCTTTTTATGGGGGACGTTTGGCGCTATAAATTAGGCCAATTCTTCGAATTAGGCCAATTGCTGGTTGATGAAGTCGGTCAATTGAGCTTTGCTCATGGCGCCCACTTTGGTGGCTGCCAATTGGCCGCCTTTGAACACCATCAGGGTAGGGATACCACGGATGCCCAATTTGCCTGGGATGTCGCGATTTTCGTCCACGTTCATCTTGGCGATTTGCAGCTTGCCTTCATAGGCGGTAGCCACTTCGTCCAAGATAGGCGCAATCATTTTGCAAGGACCGCACCATTCGGCCCAGTAGTCCACCAAGACAGGCTTGTCAGCTTGCAGAACGTCTGCTTCAAAGCTGGAGTCGGTGATGTGTTTGATCAAATCGCTGGCCATGGTTTTATTTCCTCTTTCAATTGGCGATAGAGCTACAGTTGGGACATTGTGGCAGAAACCAAGTACCCCCATGAAAACTCTCACCATTGATGTTGTCTCCGATGTTGTGTGCCCCTGGTGTTATGTGGGCAAACGCCGCTTAGAACGTGCTTTGGCACTTTTGGCAGTTCAGTATCCCGAGGTGGACCCCGAAGTGCGCTGGCACACCTTTCAGCTCAATCCCGACATGGCGCCTGAGGGCATGTCCCGCGCAGACTATGTGAGCCGCAAATTTGGTGACGAAGCCAGCGCCATTTACGACCGTGTGGCGGGTGTGGGCAAAGAGGTGGGTATTTCATTCGCGTTTGACAAAATCAGTCGCCAACCCAACACCGTGGTGGCGCACAGCCTGATTGCGGTGTCTAAGCCCGGTCTGCAACAAGACGCGATGGTGGAAGCCTTTTTCAAGGCGTATTTCTTAGAAGGCAAAGACTTGACCGAGGCTGCCGTGCTGATGGACATTGCCGAATCTGCCGGCATGGACCGCGCGGTGGCTGAGGCGCATTTGCAAAACTCAGTCTTGCACAGCCAAACCATTGACAGCGACAAGGCGGCGCGTGAAATGGGCATCACCGGTGTGCCGTTTTTCATTTTTAACCGTCAAGTGGGCTTGTCGGGTGCGCACGAAGCCGAAACCTTGTTGCAAGGCATGGTGGAGGCGATGAAGGCCGCCACCAACGATTAATTCTTCTCGATCAGCGGCGGTGTGATTGGCTGCGCGGCAGCTGCCACACGGTAGATGAGGTGGTAGACCAAGCCCACAAACACGCTGCCGCCCACGAGGTTGCCCAAAATGACGGGTACCAAGTTGGCCAACATGCCTGTCATGCTCAGAGCATTGTTCGCTACGCCGAGGGTGTTGGCTGCAGTAATTGGCTCAAAGTACTGAACGATGAGCGCGAGCTGCATGAAATACATATTCGCAATGCTGTGTTCAAACCCCGCAGCCACAAATGCGGTGATGGGGAAGACAATGGCAATTACCTTGTCCATCACGCTGCGACCGGCCATGGCCATCCACACGGCCATGCACACCAGCACATTGCACAGCACACCACGAAAGAAAGCTTCGTGCCAAACCAAGTTTTGTTTGTTGAGCGCAATCTTCAACACCGTTGTACCAATCGCGCCGCCGTTGGCGTGCGTGTGACCGCTCAGATACACCAAGAGCGCGAGACCCGTGGTGCCTACAAAGTTGGCGGCGCACACCCACAGCCAGTTGCGCAGCACTTCGCGAGTGGTGATTTGCCCATCTGCCCAAGCCATGGCCAGCAGGTTGTTGCCTGTGAACAGCTCGGCCCCAGCGATGACCACCAAGATGAGGCCGAGGCAAAACACAAAACCACCCAAGAGCTGACTCACGGCAAAGCTCAGGCTGGTATCTGATTTGACGATGACAAAAAACAAACCACCTAAACCAATGAAGGCACCAGCCAGCAAGCCCAGCATGACCAAGGGCAGCGTGGCCATGTGCGCTTTGGCCACGCCCACGGTTTCGACTTTGAGGGCGATGTCTTTGGGGGCGTAGGCATCAGAGCCAAACAGTTCAGGCATAGGTGTCATGGCGAGTGTTGATTTGTCGAATTTACTACTTCAACTGGCAGAATTGGTGCACTCTTTGTTTTTTCGGAGCCTCTGTATGTCTCAGTCATCTTCCAACATGGTTCGCGCCTTGGTCTTACGCGAGCTTGAAGCGGGCAAGCGTGACGATGGGTTGTGGTTGCAAGCCATGTCCGAATCGAAGATGGACAAAACAAAAGCGCAGGTACTCTATGTCGAGCTGCGCACGCAAGCGTTGCAGGGTGATGTGAAGGGTTTGTTGATCAAGCAAATACGCGGCGCGGTGGCGCAAGACAGCGGCAGCAGTGGTGTGCGTCTTGGCAACGCCAGCTTGGCCGAATACCTTTCAGCGAAAACGCTTAAAAAGTAATGCCGCGCAGTTTGGGCGGAAGATCAATCGCGGGGTAGCGCTTGGTAGCTTTGACCTGTGAGTTCTGAATTGACTGCATCAGCTCGGTCTGTGCAGAAGGATCGGGCAATTTGAAGACGTTGCCTAAACCAATTTGAATGGCGGCTGCTTTGCGTTGTAGCAATTGCGCCGTCATCATGTGGGTGTAAGTGTCTTTGGCACTGTCTGACCAAGATTCCCACTCTTCACGGAATGTCTTGATGTGCGCGCGCAAAAACTTGTTCAGCTCTTTGGCATCCACTTCATCTTGCACGGTGGCGTGTGCTTTGTTGATGAAAGGCTGAAGCGCATCGGGCTCTTTGGGCGTTTCAGGCTCAGAGGGGGAGGCGGCCACAGGCCCTGCGGTCTCTGGTGCTTGGGTGGCAGCAGGTGGCGGTGTGGACTCGGACGCGGCTTCAACAGGTGCGACAACGCCCCCCGGCACTTCGGGTGTGCTTGAGGTTGCGTTGGGTGTTGCTTCTGAGGTTTCTTCGGCCATCACACCTGTATCGGCAGGAGTTGAGGATTTCTTTAGCGGGTAAAGAAAAAAGATGAAGGTGACGGGCCCGACCCTCAGCACTGGCTCCACAGTTAGGGCTGCTCGGTTCCCCGCCTGACCCAGTTGGCCGCTTCACCATGTGAGGAGGCCCGTCGAGGTCTATTGTAGGTCACATAGAATGCTTGGCTTATGTCTTACCTCGTGCTCGCCCGCAAATATCGCCCCAAAACCTTCACAGAGATGGTGGGGCAAGAGCACGTCGTGCAGGCCCTCACCAATGCGCTGACCACCCAACGTTTGCATCACGCGTATTTGTTCACGGGCACACGTGGGGTGGGTAAAACCACCGTGTCGCGCGTCTTGGCCAAATCGCTCAACTGCCAAGGCTTAGACGGCACGGGCGGTATCACCGCCGAACCCTGCGGCGTGTGCCAAGCGTGTACCGACATTGATGCCGGTCGCTTTGTGGACTACACCGAATTGGACGCGGCGTCTAACCGTGGCGTGGACGAAGTGCAAAGCTTGCTAGAGCAAGCGGTTTACAAGCCTGTGCAAGGCCGCTTCAAAGTCTTCATGATTGACGAGGTGCACATGCTCACCAACACCGCGTTCAACGCGATGTTGAAAACGTTGGAAGAGCCACCCGAATATTTGAAATTTGTGCTCGCCACGACTGACCCGCAAAAAGTGCCGGTCACCGTGCTGTCGCGTTGCCTGCAGTTCAACTTACGCCCTATGGCTCCTGAGACGGTGCTCGAGCACTTGGTCCATGTGCTGGGTCAAGAAAGCATTGCGTCTGAGCCCCAAGCCTTGCGCCTGTTGGCCCGTGCCGCGCGTGGCTCCATGCGTGATGCGCTGAGCCTGACCGACCAAGCCATTGCCTATGGCGGCGGCCTGTTGCAAGAAGCCGCTGTACGACAAATGTTGGGCAGTGCGGATCGCTCGCATGTGTTCCGTTTGATTGAGGCTTTGGCCCATGGTGATGGCAAGTCAGTGGTGGAAACTTCAGAAGCTTTGCGTCTCAATGGCCTGAGCGCCGCGGCCACACTTGAAGACATGTCGATGGTCTTGCAACGCATGGCCGTGTTGCAAGCCGTGCCTGACATGGCAGAAGCCGATGCCTCAGACCCCGAAGCTAGCGAGATGGCGCGTTTGGCAGGCGTGATGCCGCCCGATGAAACCCAGTTGCTGTACAGCTTGAGTTTGCATGGCCGTCAAGAGTTGGGTTTGGCCCCCGACGAATACGCCGCACTGACGATGGTGCTGCTGCGCTTGCTGGCGTTCAAACCGCAAGCTGCAAGCTCCGCTTCGGCCTCGGCTGAAAAAAAAACTCTAATTAATCCGCAACGTGCCGGTTCGACACCAGCACCAGTTGCTGCGGCTCCAGCTGCGAGCGTTACAAAGCCAGCCCCTGCGGCGCAGCCAAGCACACCACAAGCCCAGCAGGCGCCCGTTCAGGCTGCAGCACCGCAAATGCCTTCGCCTGTCGTGGCTCAACGCCCACCCGAGCTGCAGCCCGCAGCCCCTGTGCAAGCCTTGCCCGTGCGCGACATGCAACCACGCGAAGTCGCCCCTTGGGAAGACGACCCTGGTTACGACCCCGATGGCACTGACAGCCCGAGCTACGACCACGACTCGGACGCCGCCGTGGTGGCTATACCGGTGCGCCAGCAAGCCGAGCCCAGCGCTGCGCTTGAGCAGCAAATGCCCTCCACCGAAGTGCCGCAGATCGAAGCCACACCCGAAGGCGAGTTTTGGCACAAGTTGGTGATGGACATGTCTGCCGCCGAAACCATCAACGCCTTGGTGCGTGAGTTGGGTTTGCAGTCACAACTGGTGGCGCGCGACACCGACACTTGGATGCTGCGTGTCGAGCGCGAATCGCTCAACAGCACGACCAGTCGCGAACGTTTGCAAAAAGCACTCGAAACCGCAGGCTACTCTGTGCGTTTGGCGGTTGAGGTGGGACGTGTGCAAGACAGTCCCGCCAAGCGCAATGCGGCGGCGGCTGCCCAGCGCCAAGCAGGAGCCGAGGCCATCATCCTCAACGACCCCTATGTTCAAAGTTTGATGCGAGACTACGGCGCCCAAATCGTGCCGGGCAGCATCAAACCGCTTTAAGTCCAATCGTTTTATTTTTTAGTTTGTAAAAGGGAAACACATGTTCAACAAAGGACAACTCTCGGGCCTGATGAAGCAAGCCCAGGCCATGCAAGAAAACCTGAAAAAGGCTCAAGAAGAGCTGGCCTTTGTGGAAGTCACGGGCGAATCAGGTTCTGGCTTGGTCAAAGTTTTGATGACTTGCAAACACGATGTCAAACGTATCACCATTGACCCAAGCCTTTTGGCCGACGACAAAGACATGCTCGAAGACTTGGTGGCTGCTGCCTTTAACGATGCGGTGCGCAAAGCCGCTGAAACCAGCGAAGCCAAGATGAGCAAGCTCACCGCTGGCTTGCCACCTGGTCTGAAACTGCCGTTCTAAATGAGCGACACGTCTGTGCTCGAAGGCCTGATTCAGGCCCTGCGCCGTTTGCCCGGCGTGGGGGTGAAATCGGCCTCGCGCATGGCGTACCACCTGCTGCAACATGACCGCGAGGGGGCTGAGATGATTTCTCAAGCCTTGCACCAAGCGGCCAGTCAAGTGCAGCACTGCGAGCGCTGCCACACCTTCACCACCCAGCCTGTGTGCGACACCTGCCTGGACGAAGGACGTGACACCACCCGCTTGTGCGTGGTGGAAACGCCGGCCGACCAATCGGCGGTCGAGCGCACCGCCGCCTACAAAGGTTTGTACTTTGTGTTGATGGGGCGCATCAGCCCCTTGGATGGTTTTGGCCCCAAAGACATTGGCTTGCAAAAACTCATCGAACGCGCCAGCGATGGCATGGTGAAAGAAGTTATCTTAGCGACCAACTTCACGGCAGAAGGCGAGGCCACAGCCCATGTGTTGGGCGAGGCCTTGAAGAAATGCGGTGTGCAAGTCACGCGCCTAGCTCGTGGCGTGCCTGTGGGCAGCGAGCTGGAGTATGTGGATTTGGGCACCATTGCCCACGCGTTGGTGGACAGGCGCGACGCTTAAAACAGCTTTACTTCTTGGCGATCTTGGTGTCGCCTTTTTTATCGCCTTTGGCTGATGCTTGTTTTTTCCCAGAGCCCTTGCTCTCTTTGGCTGAAGCCAGCTTGGTGCCCTTCGTGTGCTTGCTACCTTTGGCTGCGGCTTTGCGTTTGGCCACAGCTTCTGGAGATAAATCAAGCCTGCCGTTGTCAGCCACTTGTGCCGCCACATCACCCAGCATATTGGCGCTGCGGGGCACCAACAAGGCCGAGCCTGCTTTGATGAGCATGCGTGGCGGAATGTTGTTGACCGCACGGAAATCTGCTTCGCTCATGTTTACGCGCTTGGCGGCATCCGCCACTTTCATGGTGGTGGGGGCGACCCATGCGGTCCATGTGGCCATGCGGCCCAAGGTCGACGCTTCGTAGTTGCGTTGGAACACTTCCGCGTTGTCCCATGGCAGCAAGATGTTGGGCGAGCCTGCGGCCAGCAACACAGGGCGGTGCGCTGATGGGTTCAGTGCTTTGAAATCTTGTTCTGAGATATCAGCCAGCTTGGCTGCCACGCTCACGTCCATGTCGCGCGGCAACGGTACGCTCTGGAAATAAGGATGGTTCGGGATGCTGGGCAGCACTACGCCGTACTGGGGCGGGTTGCCCACAATGTTCTTCATGGCCTGCAGCTTGGGCACGTACAGGCGTGTTTCCATGGGCATGTTCAGGTCGGTGTAGCCGGTGGGCAAACCCGCGCGTTTGTTGCGGGCAATGGCCTTGCCCACGTTGCCTTCGCCCCAGTTGTAAGCGGCCAAGGCCAAATGCCAGTCGCCAAACATTTTGTGCAGGCGCTCAAGGTAGTCGAGTGCGGCGCGGGTGGAGGCTTGCACATCGCGGCGGTCGTCACGGAAGGCGTTTTGTTTGAGGTCAAAGCTTTTGCCTGTGGCTGGCATGAACTGCCACATGCCGCTGGCGCGTGCGCTAGACACCGCTTGCGGGTTAAATGCGCTTTCGATGAAGGGCAGCAAAGCCAATTCGGTGGGCATCTTGCGCGCTTCGAGTTCTTCAACGATGTGATACAGGTATTTGTTGGAGCGCTCGGTCATGCGCTGCAAATAATCGGGTTTAGAGGCGTACCACTGGGTGCGGTCATTCGCCAAGTCACCCTCTAAGTCGGGCATCTGATAACCCTTGCGGATGCGCTCCCACAAATCATTGGGCAAGTTCAGTTGTGCCACACCGTCGCGTTTGGCATTGCCTTTGGCGATGGGGCTCAAACCACCGGGGCTTGTGGCGCCTTGTTCTGAGAGGTTGGCACAGCCCGTGAGCAAGACGAGGCTAAGGCTGAATACGGCAAGTAGAAATCTCATTTGAAATCGTTCTTCCATTCGCGAAGGGCTGCAAACACAGCCACATCGTCGGTTTGTTCGAGCGCTGAGAGTCCAGCGTGTTGTGCAACAGCGTGTCGCACATGGGGGTGTCGAGCCCGTAAAAACGGGTTGATTTGCAATTCATGGCCAAGCTGGGCGGGCAGGGTGGGTATGCCTTCGGTTCTGAGCTGTTGGCACTGCGCCATGTAGGTTTGCAACGTTGTGTTGTTGGGTTCTACGGCGAGGGCGAATCGCAAGTTAGACAGAGTGTACTCGTGGGCGCAGCACACCTGCGTGGATGCAGGGAGTGAAGCCAAAAGGTCTAATGAGGCCAGCATTTGTGCGGGCGTGCCTTCGAAAATACGTCCGCAGCCGCCAGAGAACAAAGTGTCACCACAAAACAGCACAGGGTTTTGCGGGGCGTTGGCCAAAAAGTAAGCCACATGGCCTGCGGTGTGGCCCGGCACATCCAGCACTTGCACGGATTGACCCAAGAGTTCAAGCGCATCACCGTGCATGACGGGGGTGAAGGGCGCGGGCACTTCTTCGCGTGCGGGGCCAAAGACCAGAGCCCCAGTGGCAAGCTGCAATTCACGCACGCCGCCTACATGGTCTGCATGGTGGTGGGTGACTAGAATCGCGGCAAGTTTAAGACCTCCTTGGGCCAGCGCTTGCAGCACAGGTGCTGCGTCACCGGGGTCGACCACCACGGCCATACGGTCTTGTTGCCACAACCACAGGTAGTTGTCAGAGAACGCGGGCAGTGCAATCAGTTTCATGTCATTCACACCTTTAAAAAACGATAGTTTGCCTGACTGGCTGGCGTCTCCCGCTGGGCAGTATTTGTGCGCGTGGGAACAAACCTATTTAGATCGCGCCGTGGCCGATGTGTTTGGCTTTCATGCCTTACAACTCGGATTTCCCGCGCTCAATGCGTTGCAGGCCAACCGCATGCCGCACCGCTGGCTGGCCTGCGATACACATCCAGAGCCCTGGCCTTTGGGCCGCGATGTGGTGCTGACCAATTACGAAGCCTTGCCTTTTCCCAATGCCAGCTTGGACTTGCTGGTGTTGCCCCACACGCTGGAGCTGAGCTACGACCCGCACGCCACCTTGCGCGAGGCGGAGCGTGTGTTGGTGCCCGAGGGGCGTGTGGTGATATGTGGCTTCAACCCGAACAGCTTATGGGGCTTGAGCAAAAGCTGCAAACGTGGTTTTTCGCAAGTGGGGGACTTGATTGGTCAGCGCCGTTTGCGTGACTGGCTGCAACTGCTGAGTTTTGAAGTGGAGTCCACCAGCTTTGGTTGCTACCGTCCAGCCGTGAAAACCGAGCGATGGCTCAAGCGCTGGGATTGGATGGACGAAGCGGGCGTGCGTTGGTGGCCCATCTTGGGTTCGGTCTACGGCATGGTGGCGGTCAAGCGTGTGCAGGGCATGCGTTTGATGTCGCCTGCTTGGAGAAAGTCAACGCCGCGAGCTGCGGTCGTCGTGACCTCCGCCTCCAGCGCAGCGAACAACACGGCAGTGCATACGGTGGTCAGCACCGCATCCAAAGGAATGGCATGAACACGGTAGAAATTTACACAGACGGGGCCTGCAAGGGCAACCCAGGCCCGGGTGGTTGGGGCGCTTTGTTGCGTTCGCCCTCAGGTCAAGAAAAAGAACTGTTTGGCGGCGAGCTAGAGACGACCAACAACCGCATGGAGTTGATGGCCGTCATCCAAGCTCTGCGTGCCTTGAAGCGGCCCTGCGTTGTGGCCTTGTATTTGGACAGCGAATACGTGCGCAAAGGCATCACCGAGTGGATTCACGGCTGGAAAGCCCGCAACTGGCGCACCGCAGCCAAGCAGCCCGTGAAGAACGCCGACCTGTGGCAACAGCTCGATGAGCTGACCCACCAAGGTGACCACGACATCGTGTGGCATTGGGTCAAAGGTCACGCGGGTCATGTGGACAACGAACGTGCGGATGGTTTGGCTAACCGAGGTGTGGAATTGGCCCTGTCGGGTCGGTGACAGCCTGTGTGAAGTCCAGGTAAATTTGGCATTTTGGAAACCCGTCGCTGGTACATTGCACGGTTGGTTTAAATACGATTTAAAAGAATCTCACTCATGGCCTCCAAAAAGATGTATTCCGTTGTGGCAGTCGTTGGCATTGGGATCGCCTCGACCTTGGCTTGGTGGTTGCAAGCTCCCAAGTCCGAGCCTGGTGCTGCGACGGGTGTGCGTCCCAGTGGCGTTGAAATCGCCCAAGTCAAAAAACAAACCTTGCGCGACGATGCCGAGGCTGTGGGCACTTTGCGCTCATCACAAAACGTGATGCTTCGCCCCGAAGTGGCGGGGCGTGTGTTGTCGCTGGGTTTTGCCGATGGCGCGCGTGTGCGTGCAGGCCAAGTGTTGGTGCAAATGGACGACACCTTGCAACGCGCGGAGGTGCAGCAATCGCTGGCTCAGATGTCGATTGCCAAGGCCAATCACAAACGCAACCAAGAACTGGTGGCACAAAACTTCATCGCCCAGCGCTCACTCGACGAAAGTGCGGCGGCTTTGCAAGTGGCGGAGGCTCAACTGGGTTTGTCCTGCGCACGCTTGGATCGCATGCGTTTGATTGCGCCGTTCAATGGTGTGGTCGGTATTCGCAACGTCAACGTGGGTGACTACGTGAAAGATGGCGCGGATCTGATCAATCTTGAAAACATTGGCAGCTTGTATGTGGACTACCGCTTGCCTGAGCGCTACCAAACCAAGGTGATGCCAGGCCAAACGATTGAGGTCAAACTCGATGCATTCAGTGGCCGGCTGTTCAAAGCCAAGGTCGAAGCGGTGGACCCTTTGATTGACGCGAATGGCCGCTCCATTGGTGTGCGTGCGGTGTTGGCCAATACGGCAGGTGAACCCATTGCTGCTGCGGGCGGCAAAGGCCCGGCAGCTCAGGCGGCCAGCGCGCCCGTTGCCTCGGCTTCAGCTCCTGCCGTCGCGGCCAAACCGGCGGCCTCTGCACCCGTGGTTGCCTCTGCGGCGAGCCGTGGTGTTGCTTTGCCATCGCCTCAGAGTTTGGGTTGTCCCAGCAATGCGTTTGATCGCACGCGTGTGAATGCGGGGGGGGAACAAAACGGTCCCTTGCGTCCGGGCATGTTTGCGCGTGTGACAGCGGTTTTTTCTGTGAAGCCTAACGCGTTGATCGTGCCGGAAGAAGCCATCGTGCCGCAAGGTGGCAAGCAGTTTGTCATCAAGGCCGTTGCACCTTCTGAGCTGCCAGCACCTGCGGCCAGTGCTGCGGCAAGCGCACCTGTCTTACCGCTCGATACCAAACTGGTGTCTCAGCGCGTGGAAGTGAAATTGGGCTTGCGCCGTGGTGGCCAAGTGGAGATCACCGAGGGGTTGACTGAAGGCGACACCATCGTGGTCGCGGGCCAGCAGCGTTTGCAAAAAGATGGCGCTCCCTTGCGTGTGGTTGAGTTGGGCCGTGGCCCAGCCAACCCGGCATCAGCCTCTGCATCAGGTTCAGCTTCTGGTGCATCGGGGGCTGATGCCGTCAGTGCTGCCTCTCAAGCCGCCAGCCGCTAACCCGAACGCAAAGAGCTCACATGCAGTTGCCTGAGATATCCATTCGCCGCCCGGTGTTCGCCACCGTGCTGTCGCTGCTCATCGTGTTGGTGGGTGTGGTGTCGTTCACCCGCTTGAACGTGCGCGAGTACCCCAAGATTGACAACCCCGTCGTGACGGTGGAGACCAAATACACTGGCGCGTCTAGCGCGGTGGTGGAGTCGCAAGTGACCAAGGTGCTGGAGGATTCTCTTTCTGGCATTGAAGGTGTAGACGTCATCACCTCGTTGAGCCGCCAAGAGCAAAGCCAAATCACCATCAACTTTGTGTTGTCGCGCGATGCCGATTCGGCCGCCGCCGATGTGCGCGACAAAGTCAGCCGCGTGCGCCAGCGTTTGCCGCAAGGTATTGACGAGCCAGTGATTGCCAAGGTTGAGGCCGATGCTTTTCCCGTCATTTGGTTGTCATTCAGCGCTGACACCTTGAACGTGTTGCAGCTCACCGACTACGCCAACCGCATTGCCAAGCCCATGTTGCAAACCGCGCCGGGCGCGTCTGACGTGCGTGTGTATGGCGAGCGCAAATATGCCATGCGCATTTGGTTAGACCCAGACCGGTTGGCAGCCTACAAGCTCACCACGCAAGATGTGGAAGACGCGTTGCGTCGCTCCAATGTGGAAGTGCCCGCGGGTCGTATTGAAAGCAAATTGCGCGAGTTCAACGTCACGGCTGCGACAGATTTACAAACCCCGAATGAGTTCAGTAATGTGGTGGTCAAGTCCGTCAATGGCATTCAAGTGCGCATTGGCGATGTGGCGCGTGTAGAACAAGGTCCGCAAGCTGAGCGTACCGCGACGCGCTTGAACGGCAAAGAAGCCATCACCTTAGGCGTGATTCGCAATGCCACGGCCAACCCGCTGGACCTGAGTGCCGCCGTGCGTAACATGATCCCGAAGATCAAAGAAAACTTGCCGCCAGGCGTTGAGATCGAAGTCGCCAACGACAACTCGGTGTTCATTGACCGCTCCATCAAAGCGGTGTATCAAACCATCTTGGAGGCCGCAATTTTGGTGGCCTTGGTGATCTTTGTGTTCTTGCGCACCTTGCGTGCGTCCATCATTCCCTTGGTCACCATTCCTGTGTGTTTGATTGGCACGTTTGCATTGATGGCCATGTTTGGCTTCACCGTGAACACGCTTACCATGCTGGCGCTGGTTTTGGCGATTGGTTTGGTGGTGGATGACGCCATCGTGGTGCTAGAAAATATTTACCGGCACATTGAAGAAGGCATGTCCCCGTTTCATGCCGCCATCAAAGGCGCCAAAGAAGTGGGCTTTGCGGTGGTGGCCATGACCATGACCTTGGCCGCGGTGTACGCGCCATTGGCGTTCACGCCGGGGCGCACGGGCAAGTTGTTCACCGAGTTTGCGCTGGCCTTGGCAGGCTCGGTGGTGGTGTCGGGCTTTGTGGCGTTGACGCTCACTCCCATGATGTGTTCCATCATGCTCAAGCACAACCACAACCCCAGTTGGTTTGACCGCACGATGGAGCATCAGCTGCAACGCCTCTCCAGTGCGTATGGCCGCGTCTTGCAATGGACCTTGTCTAGCGGTGTGGTGTTGGGTCGCGAGAGGTCGCGCCGTTGGTTGGTGGTGGGGGTGATGGTGTTGGCAGGTATTGGCACTTGGACCTTGCTCAAAACCACCAAGAGCGAATTGGCCCCCATGGAAGACCGTGGCGTGATCTTGACCGTCATCAACGGCCCCGATGGTGCGACGATGGACTACACCACGCGCTACACCATGGCGATTGAAAAAATGGCCGACAAATATACCGAGTTCGACCGCATCTTCACGGTGGTAGGTAACCCCACCGTCGCGCAAGGCAACGTGTTTTACCGCGCCAGACCTTGGGAAGAGCGCAAGAAAACCACGCTAGAAATTTCACGCGACATGACGCCCGCTGTGGCTGGTTTGCCCGGTGTCACCGCCTTCCCCATCACGCCGCCCTCGCTGGGGCAGCCGTTTCGCGAGCGGCCTTTGAACTTCGTCATCATGACGTCTGACAGTTACCAAAACCTTGCGCAAGTGGTGCGCAGCTTTCAAGAAGAAATCGCCAAGAACCCAGGCATCGTCAGCGTGGACACCGACCTGCGTTTGAACAAACCCGAAATCAGCATGGAAGTGGACCGCGAGCGAGCCGCCGACATGGGGGTGCCTGTGGACCAAATTGCGCGCGCGGTCGAAACAATGATGGGTGGCCGACAAGTCACACGCTACAAGCGCGAGGGTGACCAATACGATGTGATTGTGCAAACCGCACCCACAGGCCGTGACACGCCCGACGATATTGACCGTGTGTTTGTGCGCGGCAAAGGTGAGGCCATGATTCCACTGTCGGCTTTGGTGAAAATCAAAGAGGTGGTGGTGCCGCGCGAGCTGAACCACTTCAGTCAGCGCCGCAGTGCATCCATCAGTGCCAACTTGGCGCCTACGTACTCCTTGGGTGAGGCGATCACCTTCATGAATGCCACAGCGCAAAAGGTGCTCAAACCCGGTTACGCCACCGACCTCAACGGCACCTCGCGAGAATTCGTCAAATCATCGGGCTCGTTGGTGATTGTGTTTGTGCTGGCCTTGTTGTTTATCTTCTTGGTGCTGGCCGCTCAGTTTGAAAGCTTTGTGGACCCGCTGGTCATCATGCTGTCAGTGCCGCTGTCGATGGTGGGCGCTTTGTTGGCCTTGCAGTTCAGTGGCGGCACGCTCAATGTGTTCAGCCAAATCGGATTGATCACTTTGGTGGGCCTCATCACCAAACACGGCATTTTGATTGTGGAATTTGCCAACCAATTGCGTCACGAAGGCATGGAGCTATTTGAGGCTGTCACGCAATCCGCCACTTTGCGTTTGCGCCCGATTTTGATGACCACAGGTGCGATGGTGCTGGGCGCAATTCCGTTGGCGCTGGCCAGTGGCGCAGGTGCTGAAAGTCGCAAACAAATTGGTTGGGTCATTGTGGGTGGCATGAGCTTGGGTACCTTGCTCACCATCTTTGTGGTACCCACCATGTACACCTTGTTTGCGCGTCACAAAGTGCCAGGCGCCATTGATGTGCGTCATGAAGAAGAGGACGTGGGTGCTTGACCTCCACCTTCGAATTCATGCTTGACGCTTGGCGTCTATGAAGTCGCTTAAATAGCGCCCTCAAACATCATCACATCCACCTCGTCGCCCACAGCGACATGGCCTTGGCCGTGATGCAACACGATGAGGCCATTGCCTTGCACCATCGAGCTCAGCACCCCTGAGCCTTGGTTGCCGGTGGTGCGCACCTGCAGCGTACCGTCGGGCGCGCTGCTGACAAACCCACGTTGGTATTCAGTGCGGCCCGCTTTTTTACGCAGGGGCTCTAAGCATTTGGCGCGCAACAGTGGCGCAGCTTGTGCGGTCCTGCCCATCATGCGCAAGAGTGCAGGGCGCACAAAGGCTAAAAAGGTGACCATCACGGCCACGGGGTTGCCGGGCAGGCCAAACAACACTGACTTTCCAATGCGGCCTACGGCCATGGGGCGGCCTGGGCGCATCGCGATTTTCCAAAACGCCACGTCCCCCAACTTTTTCATCATGGCTTTGGTGAAGTCGGCCTCGCCCACGCTGACACCGCCACTGGTGATGATGGCGTCAGCCGTCTGTGCGGCTTTGGCAAACGCAGCTTCTAACAGAGTAGGGTCGTCACGCACCACGCCCATGTCGATGACGTCACAGCCCAAGCGTGTGAGCAGGCCAAACACGGTGTAGCGGTTGCTGTCATACACCGCGCCTTCGCGTGGGGCTTCGCCCAAGCTCAGCACTTCGTCGCCGGTGGAGAAATACGCCACGCGCAAACGGCGGTGCACGCGCACATCGGGCAAGCCCAAGCTAGCGATGAGGCCCAATGCGGCCGGCGTGAGGTGTTGGCCTGCTTTGAGCGCAGGCTCGCCTTGCATCAGGTCTTCGCCTAGCAAGCGGCGGTTGTCGCCAGCCTTCAAAATGTTGGGCGGGATGGTGACCGTGGTCACATCGTGTGCGTTGTCGAGGTGACAGAACTCTTGCGGCACCACGGTGTCTAGGCCGTCGGGCAGTATGGCGCCCGTCATGATCTTCAGACATTCGCCGGTGTTGACCTTGCCTTGCCAGGCTTTGCCTGCCAGAGCAGTGCCCACTACGCGCAGAGCGAGTGGCTGTTCTGCTTGCAACTGCGCCGCGTCAAACGCAAAGCCATCCATGGCTGAGTTGTTGTGTGCAGGCACGCTGATGGGGGAGATCACGTCTTGCGCCAGTACGCGGCCCAGTGCATCAAACAAATACACGTCTTGTGATTCGTCGACCGACACGGGCTGCACCAGTTCGTGCAAAAACGCGTTGACTTGGCCCACGCTCAAGGCTTGTGGGTCGTAGCCTTGTAGGGCGGAGGCGATGTCGTCGATGCTTTTCATGGGGCAGCGTTTTCTAGGGCTTGCAGTTCGTTCAGGGTGTTGACATTGGCAAAGGCCAGTGGATCGTCACCGGGTGCGTCAAAAGGAACGACCACGGTGTTGTGTTGCGCTGTCCACGCATCAATCTTGCGGCCGCCGGCATGGGTGAACTTGACCAAGCTTTCGGACAACTCAATCTTCATCAAACAAAACACAGGTTGCGTGCGGATTTGGCTTTGGCCGTGTTCATCCGTCTCGGGCGCTGCGGCCATGGCGATGTCGGCGTCTTCGCGCACCAAAGCTTCGGCCAAACGCTTGGACAAATCCAGAGGTAGGCGTGGGGTGTCACAGGGTACGGTCAGCACATAGGGTGTTTCAGCGCGTTCTAGACCCACCAAAAAGCCAGACAACGGACCAGCAAAGTCGGCGGAGGCATCGGGCCACACGGCTGCACCAAACGACTCATAGGCGGATAGGTTGCGGTTGGCGTTGACCATCACGCTTTCGACTTGGGGCCCAAGGCGCATGAGGGTGTGCAAGGCCAGTGGAATGCCGTTGAAATTTTGCAAGCCTTTGTCCACGCCGCCCATGCGGCTGCCTCGGCCACCAGCCAAGATGAGGCCGGTGATGTCTTGGGGTTCAATGGGGTGTGTCATGTGGGGTGTTTGGGTAGAGGCTTAGCCGCCGATGTAGCTCATCTCGACGCGGCGCGCCGTAGATGAACCGTCAGCTGCGCTGTCGGCCGGCATAGACGCGCGGAGTTCTGAATAGTGGTCGTCGCGACCGTGCCAGATGTGGCCGATGGCAGACGCAATGTCTGCATCCGTGGCTTGAGCCCCGCGCAAGAGGCTACGCAAGTCATAGCCCTGCGTGGCAAATAAACAAAGGTAGAGCTTGCCTTCGGTGGAGAGACGGGCGCGGTTGCAGTCACGGCAAAACGCTTGGGTGACGCTGCTGATCACACCCACTTCGCCCAAGGCAGGATCGAACCTGCCAGCCGCATTGGCGTAGCCCCAACGTTGTGCGGTTTCACCGGGGGCGCTGGCCTCTAAAGGCACAAGCGGAAATGCTTGTTGTAGGCGTTGAATCACCTCAGCCGAAGGCAGCACATCGTCCATGCACCAGCCGTTGGTGGCGCCTACATCCATGTATTCGATGAAACGCAAGGTGATGCCGCTGCCCCGGAAGTGGCGGGCCATGGGCAAGATTTGATCGACGTTGGTGCGACGCTTGACCACCATGTTGACTTTGAGACCGGTCAACTGGCCATTGGCATCCAGCCCCAAGCCTGCGTCTTTAGCCGCAGCAATGCCGTCGAGCACATCGGACACGGGAAAGTCCACATCGTTCATGGCGCGGAATACGGCGTCGTCTAAGCCGTCTAGGCTGACTGTCACGCGGTTGAGGCCTGCATCTTTAAGGGACCTAGCTTTGCGGGCCAAGAGCGAGCCGTTGGTGGTGAGGGTGAGGTCTAGCGGCGTGCCATCAGGCGTTTGGATGTTGGCCAACTGTTCCACCAAGATTTCAAGGTTCTTGCGCAACAGAGGTTCACCACCGGTGAGGCGAATTTTGCGCACGCCATGAGCCACGAACACTTTGGCAAGACGGGTGATTTCTTCAAAGTTCAGCAAGTCGCTGTGGGGCAGGTAGGCGTAATCTTTGTTGAACACCTCTTTGGGCATGCAGTAGTTGCAGCGAAAGTTGCAGCGGTCAGTCACGCTGATGCGCAAGTCGTGTAGGGGGCGGCCCAAGCTGTCGCTGAGCAAACCCTTGGCTGCAATGGGTTGCAGGGGGACGGTGGCCGCTAAGGCGAGGAGCCGTTGATCGACCAAGGGAATAACGCGTTCAGACATAGTTTTGATTTTGCCTGAGCCACGAATCCCCTAAGCCTTGATGTAGATCAGTGCGACAAGCGTTGAGACGGTGCAAAGTAGGCGCATTGCAATTGATAGGAGTAACCCCATGAAAGCTTGGATTGACCTTTTTTCCACCGACTACGGCCTGATGAGCGTGGCAGTGATTGCCTTTGTGTTGGTGATGGCGGTGTACTTTTTGCGTGTTTTCTTAGGCCTGATGGACGAAACAGGTAAAAGTACCCACAAATAAAGGTTTCGCAGACAACGCAGAGACGCAAGCCCCGTGAAAGTAAAATCGGGGCTAATCCTCTGTGTTTCTTTTTTAACTTTTATAACAAGACACCATGTCCCTGAATCAAGTCACCCCCGGTAGCAAA
>JACCDX010295292.1_pt1 | contig 24628 bp, 24 predicted proteins | sample 7449681 | NCBI WGS metagenome assembly JACCDX01 (sample SAMN15323450, study PRJNA562643) | freshwater metagenome | isolation source: river surface water | place: USA:Blue River Watershed | collected 2017-08-18
ACCTTACCCGAAACCAAACGCCACGACACCCCCATGGTCACGCTGCGGCCCGCGGTGCAGGTGTACGAAGCGGCACGCAACAAAGCGCTGCAAGACGGCCTTGGCGCACCCGATGACTATGTGTTTTTACCCGCCGAAAAAGACCGCAACTACGCGCTGGCGGTGCTGGGGTTTTGGTTCAAGTGGGTCATGCGCGAGGCCGGCGTGGCGCCCGAAGATAACTCAGGCCGACTGCGCACGCTTTATTGTTTGCGGCACACGTCCATCATGTTTCGCTTGTTGTATGGCGAGGGCATTGACATGCTGACCTTGGCGCGCAACGCCCGAACATCGGTGCAGATGATCGAGCGTTTTTATGCGTCCGCCTTAGACGGCGAGATGAATGTGGCCATGCTGCAAAGCCGGCGCTCGCCGGCCAAGCGCCGCTAGTGGCGTGGACGATGAGTGAGTACGCCGATTAATTACCCCGAGCGCGCAAAGCCTTCCACAGCGATGGCACCACCAGCAGCAAGGCCGCAACGGCCATCAGGCTGCCCGACAGCGGCCGCGTGAAAAAGGTTGACCAATCGCCTTGGCTGATGGTCAGCGCTTGGCGCATTGACTGCTCGCCCAAAGGCGCCAAGATCAGGCCCACAATCAATGGCGCTGCTGGAAAGTCAAAGCGCCGCATGATGTAGCCCAACAGACCAAACGCAAACAACAAGCCCACGTTGAACACCGAATTGCCTGCGCCATAAACGCCCGCGGTCGAGATGACGATGATGCCGGCGTACAACCAAGGGGGAGGAATTTTCAGCAACTTGACCCACAGACTGACCAACGGCAAGTTCAGCACCAACAAAATCACGTTGCCAATGTACAAGCTGGCAATCAACGTCCACACCAAGCTGCCTTGCTGGCTGAACAGTTGCGGCCCGGTTTGAATGCCGTAGCCTTCAAAGGCCGACAGCATGATGGCGGCGGTGGCCGAGGTGGGAATGCCCAGCGTCAAGAGCGGCATGAGCACGCCCGCCGCCGCGGCGTTGTTGGCGGCTTCTGGGCCGGCCACGCCTTCAATCGCGCCATGGCCAAATTCTTCAGGGTGCTTGGAGAGTTTTTTCTCGGTGTAGTAAGACAGCAAGGTGGGCAACTCGGCCCCACCGGCGGGCATGGCCCCAATGGGAAAGCCAAACAACGCGCCACGGAACCAGGCCTTCCACGAGCGGGCCCAATCGCTTTTGCTCATCCACAAACTGCCCGACATTTTCATGACTTCGCCGCCCTTGGACTCGCGGCCTTGCCAAGCCAAATAAAGCGCTTCGCCCACCGCAAACAAACCCACCGCGGCCACCGTCACCTCAATGCCGTCCAACAACTCAGGCCGGCCAAAAGTGAAGCGTGGTTGCCCGGTTTGCAGGTCAATGCCCACCATGCCGAGCAGCAAGCCCAAGCCCAAAGCCACCAAGCCGCGCAACATCGAGTTGCCCAGCACCGCTGAAACCGCCACCACCGACAACACCATCAGGCTGAAATACTCCGCAGGGCCAAAGGCCAAAGCGGCTTCCACCACCCAAGGGGCGACAAAGGTCAGGGCCAATGTGCCGATGGTGCCCGCCACAAAACTGCCAATGGCGGCTGTGGCCAAAGCTTGGCCTGCGCGGCCGCGCCGGGCCATTTTGTTGCCCTCGAGGGCCGTGACCACCGCCGCCGATTCGCCCGGGGTGTTGAGCAAAATGGAAGTTGTGGACCCGCCATAAGCCGCGCCGTAATAAATGCCCGCAAACATCACAAACATGCTGGTGGCCGGCACGTGGTAAGTCAGGGGCAGCAAGAGCGCAATGGTCAGTGCCGGGCCAATGCCGGGCAAGACCCCGACCAAAGTGCCCACAAAGCAACCGACAAAACCCCACATCAACGTGGTGGGTTGCAGGGCAATGGCAAAGCCACCCATCAGGGCGTCAAAAGCTTCCATGGGGAATCCGATCGAATAACAAAACAACCATGCGGCCAAGCGCTCGCCGCTTGCCCACTCACTGCGCTTTAGTGCCTTGCAGAATCAAATCAGCCAAGGCAATGCCGGGCCCAAGCCCACGCCCAACAGTTGCGCAAAAACAAACCAAAAGGTGCTGGCAATGGCGGCGCAAACGGCGGCCGACTTGAGGCTCAAGGGCGCATCAAAGGCCCGAGCAACGCCCATGCCGCACAAGGTGCCGGGAATCACAAAACCCAAGGGAACAACCAGAGCAATGAACAACACGCCGCCGCCCAGCAAGCTGAGCATGCGGCCGTTGGCCCCGGGCAATGGCGATTGGTCGGGCTCTAGGCTTTCGTCAGCTTGTCGGCCGCGCCAGGCGCTCACGCCATACAGCACAGCAAACACGCTGAGCGCACCGACGATCACGCCGGGCGCCAGCACTGGGCCCACGGTCATCTGCATCAAAGACACAGGAATGACCGTGACCTGCCATGCGGCCACCCCGCAAAGGGCGACCAGCAAAAAGGCAACGCGTAAAGGCGTCATGCCAAGCCCAGCTCTTTCATGAGCACGACTTTTTCTTCAATGTCTTTGAGCAAGTCACGCTCAAAGGGACGCTCGGTCATGAAGGCGTCGGTCCACTTGCGTGTCTCGAGTTCTTGGCGCCATGGGGCCGAAGCGTTGAGTTTGGTGACGAAGTCGATCATGGCTTCGCGTTGCGCTGTGCTGATGCCGGGAGGGGCAAACACACCGCGCCAGTTGGATTCGGTGACGTTCACGCCCAACTCGAGCAAGGTCGGCACGTTCACGCCAGGAATGCGGCGCTTGCCCGACACGGCCAGCGGAATCATGCGGCCTGCCTTGATTTGTTCTTCGAACTCAGAGTAACCCGAGATACCAGCGGAGACTTGGCCACCCAAAATGGCCGCGTTGGCAGGGCCGCCGCCAGCAAACGCCACATAAGCGGCTTCGCTGGGGTTTTTGCCCAAGGCTTTGATCAGCAAGCCCAAAATCAGGTGGTCGGTGCCGCCTGCGCTGCCGCCGGCCACAGACACCGCCTTGGGGTTGGCTTTGATGGCGGCTTCGAGCTCTTTCCAAGTCTTGATCTTGCCGCTCGAGGGCACCACGATCACGCCAGCTTCTTCGGTCAGGCGAGCGATGGGGGTCACATCTTTGATGGTGATGGGGCTCTTGTTGGCAATGCCAGCGCCAATCATCACGGAGCCGCCGACCATCAAGGTGTTGCCTTGGCCTTTGCGCTGGTTCACAAAGCGGGGCAAGCCCACCATGCCGCCAGCGCCGCCGACGTTTTCAAACTGCATGTTGCCGACCAGGCCAGCGGCTTTGGCGGCGCGCTCCATGGCGCGAGCCGTGCCGTCCCAACCGCCACCGGGGGCAGCAGGCACAAACATGTTCAAGTTGGCAATCAAGGGCTTGGCTTGGGCCCAAGCGGGCAAAGCTATGGCAGCACCTGCGGCTGCACCGAAGGTCATAAAATCGCGTTTCGACAATTGCATTTCAGTCTCCTGTGTAAAAATCAAAGCACCACTGCCAAACGGTCTGGCAGACAAGGGCTATTCTGAGCTTGGGCCGGGCACCAAGCTGTCAATCACCTGTCAATTTTGTTCAGTGAATACCCTAAACCCCCACATCTTGTTGGTCGAAGACACCCCCGACATCTCGTTGTGGTTGGGCACGGCCTTGCGGCAAGGGGGGCTGTCGGTGAGTTTTGCCACCGATGGGGAGCAGGCCGACCAGTGCCTGCAAGCCGGACACGGTTTTGACGCGGTCTTGCTCGATTTGCAGTTGCCCGGGCGGGACGGCTTAAGTGTGTTGCAAGCCCTTCGGGCCCGAGGCGATTCGGTGCCGGTTTTGATCTTGACAGCCAGAGCCAGCGTGCCCGACCGGGTGTTGGGGCTCAACATGGGCGCCGATGACTATTTGCCCAAGCCTTTTGATTTGAGTGAGCTTGAAGCGCGCTTGCAAGTGCTGCTGCGCCGACATGGCCGCGTGAAGCCCGCTGTTTTGCGTTGTGGCCCGCTGGAAATGCAAGTCGACACGGGCGCCGTGACCTTGCATGGCCAGCCTTTGGCTTTGACCAAGCGCGAAGGGGCCGCGCTGAAGGTGTTGCTCGAGTCTCCCCAACGCACCGTGAGCAAAGAGCAGCTGCATGCCGAAGTGTTTGCCGACGAGGCCACCGGGCTGGACGCGGTGGAGGTGCTGATTTATCGGCTGCGCAAAAAACTCGAGTGGACGCCTGCCACTTCTGCTGCCGGAAATGCCGCCAGAACTGATGGCGTTGCTGGCGCTGCCGCTGTGGCCTCTGCTGGCCCCACTGGCCCTACCGTGGCCATCACCACTTTTCGGGGCATGGGCTACATGTTGACGTTGTCGCCGGGAGACCGCGCTTGACGGGGCCTAAGGTGGCTGGGGTCAGCGCGCGGGCAGCGCCCTCGTTGCGCCGGCGTTTGCTGGTTTGGATCTTGTGGCCTTTGATGGGCTTGATCGGAGTGAATGCCTGGGTGGGTTATGGCAACGCGGTGCACGCCGCGAACGAAGCCTACGACCGTTCGTTGTATTTGGCCGCCCGCACTTTGGCTGAAGAGTTGGAGTGGCGCGATGGTCGCTTGCAGCTCGAGGTGCTCAAGGGCGCCGGTTATCTGTTTGAAAACCACACCGGGTCGCGGCTGTTTTACAAAGTTACGTCGGTCGATGGGCAGTGGTTGGGCGGTGATGCCACCTTGCCCAGTGCCCCCTTGCGCGGCACATCGTCGGTGCGGTACTTTGCGTTGGTGCATTTTGACGATGGCATTTATCTGAACCAAGCCGTGCGCTTGGCTGAGTTGACACATGTGGTGCAGGGCCCAGCACCAGCGCAGTCGGTCATCAAAATCACGGTGGGCGAAACCATGGAGGCGCGGCAGCAACTGATTCAGCGCATGCTGTGGGACACCTTGGGCAGCCAAGGGTTGTTGCTTTTGGCCGCGGCGCTGTTGGTGGTGTGGGGCGTGCAGCGGGGCATTCGGCCGCTGGAGGCTTTTCGGCAACAACTGACGCGCAAAGCCGATGACGATTTTTCGCCCATTCAGCCGCCCGATTTGCCTCGCGAATTGCGCCCCTTGATCGAGGCGCTGAACAGTTACCTGGAGCGGCTGGGGCGCCTGATTGACATTCGCAAGCGATTTTTGGACAACGCCGCGCACCAGTTGCGCACGCCCCTGACGGTGCTGAAAACCCAGCTGGCTTTGGCAGAGCGCAACACCGAGCCGCAGCAGACGCAATCTTTGGTCACGGCCGCACGCCAAACCACCGATGACGCGGTGCGCCTGACGGAGCAACTGCTGGCCATGACGCGGGCCGAGCACGCCCCTGAAATGCACAGCCCAGAGACGGTGGATTTGGTGGCCTTGGCCAAGCGCGTCACGCAAGAGCATTTGTTGCGCGCCCACCAAGCGGGCGATGACTTGGGCTTAGAGACCCAACTGGCGCAGTGCGAGGTGCAAGGCGTCGACTTGTTGCTGCACGAAGCGCTGAGCAACTTGATTGACAACGCCATGCACCACGGCCCATCAGGCACGCGCATCACGGTGCGCGTGGACGCGACGGGTTTTGAAGTGGAAGACGATGGGCCGGGCATTGCGCCCGAGCACCAAGCGCATGTGTTTGAGCGCTTTTACCGAGCCGCGCCAGCGGGGCTGGCGGGCAGTGGTTTGGGCTTGGCCATTGTGAAAGAAATCGCCAGCCAACACGGCGCCGAAGTGCAGGTGAAGAGCCCAGTAGCCGAGGGGCGCGGCACGCTGATTCGCCTGCACTGGCCAGAGCGGTGAACGCAGCGGCCTCATTCCTTACTGGCTCACTGGCAGACTAGCTCATGGCTCATGGCTCATGGCTCATGGCTCATGGCTCATGGCTCATGGCTCATGGCTCATGGCTCATGGCTCATGGCTCAATTTCGCATAGCTACTCTTCTGCTCGGCCATTTCTTGTGACCGGGGGATGAGCCCTGATGGAGCGGGTGCCGCTCTTTCGCTTCAGGTGTAGCGCTTGCTGCGCAGGTTGTTTTTCATGTCGCGCAAGTTGGGTTGCAGTTCTTCGCCAATGCGCAGCGCCACGGTGGTGGCCAAAATGTCAATGATCAGCAAGTGCAACAAGCGGGAAACCATGGGGCTGTATTTGTCGTAGCCCTCGGGGTGGTCGGCCGTCAGGTGAATGTGTCCGGCGCTGGCCAGGGGCGAGCCACTGGCGGTGATCACGATGGTTGTGGCGCCTTGTTTTTTGGCAATGTCGCACGCGTCCATCAGGTCGCGTGTGCGGCCCGAATTGGAGATGATGACCGCGCAGTCGCCGGGCTTCAGCATGGAGGCACTCATGACCTGCATGTGCCCATCGCTGTAGGCAATGGCGTTGACGCCCAAACGGAAAAACTTGTGCTGTGCATCTTGCGCCACGATGCCCGAGTTGCCCACGCCATAAAACTCGATACGGCGACCGGTTTTTTGGGTCGCAGCCAAAGCCTGAGCGGCATGCTCGAGTGCAAACGAACTCGCATCGTTGCGGTATTTCAAAAACGCAGCCACCGTGTTGTCGATCACTTTGACCGCGATGTCGCTGGTCTTGTCGTCCACATCCACGCTGCGGTGAATGAAGGGCACGCCTTCGCTCACGCTGCCGGCCAGTTTGAGTTTGAAATCCGACAAACCGTCATAACCCATGCTGCGGCAAAAGCGCACCACGGTGGGCTTGCTCACATGCGAGCGGTCGGCCAACTCGGTGACCGGCAAATTGGCAAAGGCCCGGGGGTCGGCCAGCACGAGCTTGCCCACACGTTGCTCGGCCGGAGCCAGAGAGGGCAAAGAAGCCTTGATTCGATCGAGCATGGTGGTTGACTCCAATTAAATTTCTTCGCTCCAGCAGAAGCCGTCGCGCGCGATCATGGCGCTGGATGCGCTGGGTCCCCAAGTGCCGGCGGCATAGGGGCGTGGACCAACGGTGTCGTTTTGCCAGTGGCGCAAGATGGGTTCCACCCAGCGCCATGCTTCTTCTTGTTCGTCGCTGCGCACGAACAGGTTCAAACGGCCGTCCAACACATCGAGCAGCAAGCGCTCATATGCGCCCACGCGTTGGCTGCCAAAGCGTTTGTCAAAATCCAAGTCGAGGTGCACCGGGCTCAAGGTGGCGCCCGCACTGCCCTCGCTGCGCTTGCTTTGGCCTTGCGCAAACAGGTGCAGCTCCAGACCGTCTTTGGGCTGCAGGTGAATCACCAGTTTGTTGGCGTGGCCCACGGGGCTGTTGAAAATTTCGTGCGGGGTTTTTCGAAAGTTGATTTCGATGTGCGCTTCGCGAGAGGCCATGCGTTTGCCGGTGCGAATGTAAAACGGCACGCCCGCCCAACGCCAGTTCGCGATTTCGGTGCGCAGTGCGACAAAGGTTTCGGTGCTGCTGGTGGGGCTGACGCCAGGCTCATCGCGGTAGCCGGGCACCGCGTGGCCCAACACATTGCCGGCGCTGTATTGGCCGCGAATGACGTGTTGGCTCAAGGTCTCAGGAGTCCAGCGCTTCAAGGCGCGCAGCACTTTGAGTTTTTCGTCGCGGATCGCATCGGCATGGGCATTGATGGGCGGCTCCATGGCAATGGCGCACACCAGTTGCAGGGCGTGGTTTTGCACCATGTCGCGCAGCGCCCCGGTGGTTTCATAAAAGCCGCCGCGTTTTTCGACACCCAACTCTTCAGACATGGTGATCTGGATGTTGGCAATGTGCTCGCGCCGCCACAGCGGCTCAAACAAGGCATTGCCAAAGCGCAGCGCAAACAGGTTTTGCACGGCGGGCTTGCCCAAGTAGTGGTCAATGCGGAAGATTTGCTGCTCTTTGAAAACCTTGCCCACCGCCTCGTTGATGGCGCGGTTGGAGGTCAGGTCGTGGCCCAGCGGTTTCTCTAAAACGATGCGGGTTTTGGGGGTGTTCAGACCGTTTGCGGCGAGTTGTTCGCACACGGTGGTGAACAGGCTGGGCGCGGTCGACAGGTACATCACCACGTGGTCGGTTTGGCGCTCTGCCAAACGCGCCGACAACGCGGCATAAGACTCGGGCTTGGACAGGTCCATGCGCACGTAGCACAGCAAGCTGGCAAATCGCGCAAATTCTTCCGGGTTGGGGCGTTTGTCGCCCTCGACTTGCTCAAAGCGCGACTGAATCTGTTGACGGTATTGCTCGTCGGTCATGTCGTCACGGCCCACGCCGATGATACGACCGCCCTCAGGTAGGGTGTCGTGGCGGTAAGCCTGGAACAAAGCCGGCATCAATTTGCGCCAAACCAGGTCGCCTGTGCCGCCGAAAAAAACAAGATCAAAAGCCATGATGTTCTTGAGTTACATGAAATAATGGTTTGTAATGTAACTTTGTTTCACAGATAATTCAACACAAATTTCGCAAAACAGCCTTTGGCCGTTGAATTTTCCCTCAACCCCATGCGTTGAAACTGACCACGCAACTCAGAGCAAACACCCGATGAACCAACTCGACGCCCTCAAAAAATTCACCACCGTGGTGGCCGATACCGGTGACTTCAAGCAACTGGCCCAATTCCAGCCGCAAGATGCCACCACCAACCCGTCGTTGATCTTGAAGGCGGTGCAAAAACCCGAATATGCCCCCTTGCTGGCCGAAACCGTGCAGGCGCACCGCGGCCAATCTTTGGACGTGGTGATGGACCATTTGTTGGTGCGCTTTGGTGTCGAGATTTTGAAAACCATCCCCGGTCGCGTGTCCACCGAAGTCGATGCCCGCTTGAGCTTTGACACGGCCGCCACCGTCGCGCGGGCCCGCCGCATCATGGCGTTGTATGAAGCCCAAGGCATTTCCAGAGCACGCGTGCTGATCAAGATCGCTTCGACATGGGAGGGCATTCAGGCCGCTGCCGAGTTGGAGCGCGAAGGCATCCGTTGCAACCTCACTTTGTTGTTTGCTTTTTGCCAAGCCGTGGCCTGTGGCCAAGCCAAGGTGCAACTCATTTCGCCCTTTGTGGGCCGCATTTACGACTGGTACAAAAAAACCGCCGGCGCCGCGTGGGACGAGGCGGCCAAGTCGGGTGCGAACGACCCCGGCGTGCAGTCGGTGCAGGCGATTTTTAACCACTACAAAAAGCACGGCATTCAGACCGAAGTCATGGGCGCATCGTTTCGCAACATCGGCCAAATCACCGCGCTTGCTGGCTGCGATTTGTTGACCATCAGCCCTGAGTTGCTGGCGCAGTTGGCGGCAACCGATGCCCCGTTGACCGCAGCGCTGGACGCAGACAAAGCCAAGAGCCTCAATTTGCCCGCCGTGGCTTACAACGAGGCGGCGTTCCGCTTGGCGTTGAACGAAGACGCGATGGCCACCGAAAAATTGGCCGAAGGCATTCGCGCTTTTTGCGCCGATGCCGTCAAGCTAGAAGACCTGATGCAGAAAGTCTGAGATGCGTTGCGACCAAACCCCCGCATGGAAAAGCCTGCAGCAACACGCAGACGCCTTCCAAGGATTTGATTTGCGCACGGCGTTTGCTGCCGATGCACAGCGGGCCGAGACCCTGAGTCAATCAGCGCCGCATGTGTTTGCTGATTTGTCCAAAAACCATGTCGATGCAGCGACCGAGGCGATGTTGCAAACCCTCGCCCAGCAAACTGGTTTGGCCGCGCACCGCGACGCCATGTTCAGTGGCGCAGCCATTAACCACACCGAAGACCGTGCGGTGATGCATTGGTTGCTCAGGCAACCCGAGGGCTCGCTGACTGGCGCGCTGGCCGGACCCTTGGCATTGGTGCATGGCACGCTCAAGCCCATGCTGGCGTATGCCGAAAAAATTCGGGCCGATGCGCAGATCACCGATGTGGTGAACATCGGCATTGGAGGCTCTGACTTGGGCCCGCAAATGGCGGTGCTGGCCTTGCAAGATTTTGTGTTGCCCGGCAAGCGCTTTCACTTTGTCTCTAACGTGGACGGACATGAACTGGCCGGCGTGTTGAAGGGATTGAAGGCGCACAACACGCTGTTCTTGATCGCTTCTAAAACCTTCACCACCATCGAGACCATGACCAATGCCCATTCGGCATTGCAATGGTTTCAGGCGCAAGGTGCCACCGATGTGGCGAACCACTTTGCGGCATTGACCACCAACGTCTCGGCCGCCGCCGAGTTGGGCATCACCACCACTTTTGGTTTTTGGGATTGGGTGGGCGGCCGTTACTCGATGTGGTCGTCTATCGGATTGCCCGTGGCCATCGCCATTGGCGCGCAGGGGTTCAAAGATTTGCTGGCGGGCGCGCATGCCATGGACCAGCACTTCAAGACCGCGCCGCTGCCTGACAACTTGCCGGTGCGTTTGGGCTTGCTGGATGTTTGGTATCGCAACTTCTTGCATTTCACCAGCCGTAGCATTGCGCCCTATCACAGTGCGTTGCGCCGTGTGCCTGCGTATTTGCAGCAACTCGAGATGGAGAGCAATGGCAAGCGGGTCGACCGCAATGGGCAAGCGCTGCCCTATGGCACTTCGCCGGTGTTGTGGGGCGAGCCGGGCACCAATGGGCAGCACGCGTACTTTCAAATGCTGCACCAAGGCACCGACATCGTGCCGCTGGAATTCATTGCCGTCAAAAAGCCCACGCACCAACTGAAAGACCACCACGAGCTGTTGTTGGCCAACGTGATTGCGCAGGCGCAAGCACTGATGCTGGGCAAAGACGACGCGGGCGGGCACAAGCATTTCACCGGCAACCGGCCCAGCACATTCTTGTTGCTAGAAGAGTTGACCCCCGCCAGCTTGGGCGCCTTGATTGCGTTGCAAGAACACCGGGTGTTTGTGAGTGGCTCGGTTTGGGGCATCAACAGCTTTGACCAATGGGGCGTCGAGCTGGGCAAGGTCTTGGCTAAAGACATCCATGCACGCATTTTGTCGGGCGACGCCGCGGGGCTCGATGCCTCGACGGCGGCTTTGCTCCAGCGAGTGCGCTGGCCTGTCGGCGGTTGAGGCCAGCTGTAATTCGCTAGGATTTAAGGGGTTGTGGGCCTCTTACTCGACGGCGCATGAGTGATTCGATTATCATTTCGCGATGCGCCGAACGCTCTTTTGCCTCCTGCTGTGCTTGATGCCCTTGCGTCTTTGGGCAGGCGTTTGGATGCCTCTCACTCAAGACGGTTTGCAACACAAGTCCACCCCTATCTCGGCAGCTGCAGAAGCCACTTTGGTGAAGACGGCTCTTTCTGAAGTGGCGCATGAATGTCATGAACCTATGGTGCAGGTCTCGCATGAGGACCAAACGCATGCTCTTGTTGTGGCCGATATCGAGGCACAAAAAGCCGATTGCCACGATGGCACCTGCCAGTTGTGCGGTGTTTGTCATCAAGCCGCTAGTCTCATGCCTTGGGCATTTGTTTTGCCTGTGATTCAAATCCATAGCCAACCCATCGGCGCGTTTGTGGCACCACTTGCCCAGCACGCACAGCCGTTGATCAAACCTCCCATTTTCTGAGTTTCACGCCACAGGTGCGTCTGCTTGCCGAGCCAGCAAGCGGATGATGTGTCCGTTTTTTCTCAGGAAATTTTCATGAACCCTCTTGTCAAAAGTGCCGGGGATCCTGGTGCTTGTTTTTCTAAGTCGTGGGTAGCCAAGCGGTCAACTTTGCATCCAGCGTTGCTTGCAGCATTGTTTTCAATTTTGTCTGCGACAGTGCTGTTGGGCATGAGTCCACACGTTTGGTCGCAAACGCCCAGTGCAGCTGCGGCCGCTGTGCATGGCGCATATCCCGGCGGCCCTGCTGCGCCTACTGGTTCAGTTCCGCCAGCGCCCAGCACTTGGCATGAAGCGAACCGTCAGGTATCGGATTTTCCCCGTGGACATATCGACCTGTTGCGTTGGGAGCAAAAAAATCTAACCGCCTTGCCTGGCGTGGATGCCCATCCGGATACAGGCCAAATGACACTGACACGCGCAGTCCGTTTGGCTTTGCAAGACGAGGCGAAATGGCTCAAGCCTGGCATGAGTGCGATAGAGCAAGCGGAAGTGCGCCAACAAGCAGCAGTGGTCCGTCGAGATATTCAAAAACTGTGGGTCGATGCGGTGGCCAGTCGCCAATCGGTAGCGCACAGCCGAGATATTCTGGCCGTGGCACAAGCGGGTGCCGAATTAGGTCAGCGCATGGCCACGGTGGGCAACTGGAGCCGCGCAAGGCAGATTCCAGAAGAGTTGTCGCTCTGGGAAGCGCGTGCGCGACTCGAAAAAGCACAACTACAAGAAGGCCGTGCTCTGCATGCCCTATGGCAGCGCATTGGCGCCAATATGACGGTGCAGGCACTGGCCCAGCAGCTGCCCTTGAGCTTGCCCATGAATGTTCCCATGAGTAGCGTCCCCATAAATTCACTCAATGAACAGGCGGAAAACCCTTCTATTGAAACGATGACAGGCCGTAATCAGTCAAAGGGATTGAATGATTTGAACAAATTAGAAGCCTTGGAATCTCAGGCATTGCAAGCCAATTTGCGGTGGACGACCCAAGACCAGCATGCAAGTCGCTTGATGTCGGGTGTGGGCTTGAATGCCCAAGGGTTGCAAGCAGCACAACAAGTCATGAATAAATGGGCAGCAGATGATCTGCCCCAGTGGGATCCGCGCACCATGCGGCGGGGGCATGACGTTGAAAACGCTTGGCAAGCCCGTCTGCAAGCCGACCGATTGGCCAGACAGGTGCGGGCAGATGTTCAAACGGCAGTGAGCGCATTTCTGCTCGCACAGCAATCCTCTGTCCACACCCAATCGGCCGTGGTGCGCCTACACACGGAACTCTCGCAAGAAACGCTGCTGCGCTACAACGGCATGCTCAAAAGCACTTGGTATTTACTCGCCAGTGCCCGTACCCGCATCGACAGCGTAGATGCTGCCTTGCAAGCGCAGCGACAGGTATGGCACGCCCATGCCGAGTTGTTGGCCGTTTTAGCCGGCTTGCCATACACCGTCGTAGCCAGCGATTCGGCTGGTACTCCACGACTTTCTACTAACGCAGCAGGACACTGACCATGCAACGCCGAGATTTTTTTCAGAAAGCCATGGCCGCTGCTGGCACCGTGGCAGGGGCTGCGGTAGCTACTGCGGCTGTCAGTCGAAGTGCCCTGGCAGCCTTGCCAGAAGCCGTTATTCAGACCCGTCCGGACACCGCACCGCCGTGGTTGCCGCCGGGTGTGACGGGCGCCGGGCGTCCCTATAACCCTGTGGTAACTCTGAATGGGTGGACTTTGCCATTTCGTATGAAGAACGGCGTGAAAGAGTTTCATTTGGTGGCCGAGCCTGTTGTGCGCGAAATGGCCCCAGGCTTTGTGGTCAACATGTGGGGCTACAACGGTCAAAGTCCAGGCCCCACCATAGAAGTGGTAGAGGGTGACCGTGTGCGTATTTTTGTGACCAACAAATTACCAGAGCACACCACCGTTCATTGGCATGGTCAGCGTCTACCGAACGGCATGGATGGGGTAGGGGGGCTGAACCAAAAGCAGATTCCAGTGGGCAAGACCTATGTTTACGAGTTTGAGGCACGCAGACCCGGCACCTTCATGTACCACCCGCATGCTGATGAAATGACACAAATGGCCATGGGCATGATGGGCTTGTGGATTACCCACCCCAAGGGCCGACATCCGCTGATTGCAGAAGTGGATCGCGATTATGCTTTTTTGTTGAATGCTTTTGATGTGAGCCCTGGTGCTAAAACTCCCAACGTCAACACGATGCTTGACCAAAATATTTGGAGTTGGAACAGTCGGGTGTTTCCTGGAATCAGCCCGTTGGTCGCTCGATTGAACGAGCGGGTGCGAGTCCGTGTAGGTAATCTGACGATGACCAACCACCCGGTGCACATTCACGGAATTGAGTTCGAGGTGACAGGGACCGACGGCGGACCGGTACCTAAAACGGCCCGCTGGCCGGAAGTGACCACCGACGTCGCGGTGGGTCAAATGCGGCAGCTCGAATTCATTGCCAATGAGCCCGGTGACTGGGCCATGCATTGCCACAAGAGTCACCACACCATGGGGGCGATGGGTCACGATGTGCCGACCATGATCGGGGTCGACCATCGAGGTCTGGTGCAGAAGATTCAGAAGCTCATTCCCGACTACATGGTCATGGGTGAGCGCGGCATGGCGGATATGGGTGAAATGGAAATGGAATTGCCGGCCAACACCTTTCCGATGATGACGGGCACGGGACCCTACGGCCCTATCGAGATGGGGGGTATGTTCACCACACTGAAGGTGCGAGCGGATCAAAAACGGGGGGACTACCGCGATCCAGGTGATTACAAGCAACCCGAAGGCACACAAGCCTATGAGTTCACGGGTCAGGTGGCCGCATCAGCACAAGCGCCAGATTCGCCGACTGTGCCAAGTGTCAAGCCAGCAGCCCAAGCCCGTAAACCCGAAAGCCATAAGCACCACTGAAGGGTGCGAGTCATTCCATTGAATTATTGAAGAAGGACGAGATATGAACCAATTGATAAAAGCGTTGTTGTTGAGCCCAAGTCTGCTGCTGGGTAGTCCATTCGCTCACGCCCATTCCACTGACGCCCATTCTGGGCACCATGCCAAAGCGCAATCTGTGGCCCCTGCCGAGCAAAAGGACTGGGGCATTGCGGGTGATCCGAAAAACGCCAAACGCACGATTCAGATTCGCATGACGGATGACATGCGTTTTGCTCCCAATGAGATTCAGGTCAAGCTGGGGGAGACAGTGCGTTTGGTGGCTGTAAACGCAGGCAAGGTGCTACATGAGATTGTCATTGGTACGCCTCAAGAGCTAAAGGCGCATGCAGAGATGATGAAAAAGCACCCGGGCATGGAGCACGATGAGCCCTATATGGCGCATGTGAATGCCGGTCAGAAAGGGACGATTGTTTGGACCTTCAACCGTAAGGGAACATTCGAATTCGCTTGCTTGATTCCAGGCCACTTTGAAGCGGGCATGATTGGCCGCATCACTGTCAAATAACAGGAGAAAAGTCATGCAAAGACGCCAATGGCTTCATGTTTCAACTTTGCTGGGCTTGACGGCTGTTTGGGCATTTCACCGTACTGCGCTGGCGCAGGTCAACACAGTTCAGGTGTGGAAAGACCCCAACTGCGGTTGTTGCCAGTTGTGGGTCGAGCATCTTCAGGCCCATGGGTTCAAGGTGGAAGTGCGTGATACGGGCAATACCGCGATCCGTAAGCGCCTCGGGATGCCTGAGATATTGGGTTCTTGCCATACCGCTATGGTGGGAGCTTATGTTGTGGAAGGCCATGTGCCCGCGGCCGACATTCATCGCTTGCTCAAAGAGCGGCCAGCGGCATTGGGCTTGTCAGTGCCAGGCATGCCGATCGGCAGTCCGGGGATGGATGGCCCAGAGTACAAGGGGCGCAAAGATGCCTTCGATGTTTTGCTGATACAAAAAGACGGTAGTACCAAAAGCTTTAAGCACTACCCCGGACTGCCTCGAATGACTCAGCGCGAAGGCGTGCTGCGTGTGAGTGAAAGTGCGGCCAGCTTGCCTTGGGCTAGTGCCGAAGTGCGCCGCATTGACAAGGGGGCAAGAAAACTGACACTAAAACACGGTGAAATCAAGAACTTGGACATGCCGCCCATGAGCATGGTGTTTCAGGTCAAAAACGCCGATCAATTGGATACATTGCAAATTGGTCAGAAAGTGCGCTTTCAAGCGGTGCAAGAAAACGGGGCTTACTGGGTGGTCAATGTCGAGGCAGTCGCCATTTGACAGGGGCAAGGTGTCACATGCAGAGAGTGCAAGAGGATTTGAGGTGCAGTGATGAGGTTGGGGCTTCAGTTGAATCGCAAAGGTGTTCTTAAAACAAAACATATGACGCGAAACCACCGTGTTACTTTGCTGATCCTTGCTGTTGTTTGGCAGACCTTGGTGTGGCTCACGCCTTGGGGTCAAGCTCAACAGGTGCTCGACTTGGCTAACAACGTGGCACACGCCCAGGCCGTTGCGCACCAACACCACGACGATCAATCGCTGCACTTAGACGACTTGGTCTCAGATGCAGCGCAACAACACCATGTGCATGAGTCGTTCCAGTTCTTGGGGCTTTTGCCAGAGATCAATGGTTTTGCCCTAGACCTGCCAAGGACTCTACCGTTTTCGATCAGTGTAGGTCCCATAGCCGCCGCCTTTCTTCAAGGGCCATTTCGCCCGCCTCAGCCTGTAGCCGTCTAACTGCATATTGCTCGATCGTTGAGCTGGAGCGGCGCAGTCAGACCCACACATTTCTAAAAGATTGGCATGGCAGTTGTGTCTTTGCCATTCATGATCGTGACTTGTCGTGCGAGCGCTGACCGGCGAATGCCCAAGCTGCGCGAGCAACTCTTTTGTTTCTATTTTTTGACTTATGAAAAACATCTTTTCTGGGCGACTGATGGCTTTGTTCTTGTTTGCCTTGACGCCACTAACTTGGGCGCATGGCATTTCAGAAGAAGACCGTCAACGCATGTTGGATGGTAGTTATTTCCAATATGTGGGCTTGGGTGCTAGTCACATGCTCACAGGTTATGACCACTTGCTGTTTTTGTTGGGTGTGGTCTTCTTTTTGACCACTTTCAAAGACGTTGCCAAATTTGTCACCGTGTTCACTCTTGGACACTGCATCACGCTGATTTTTGCAACTTATTTCAAGATCACTTGGAACTTCTATCTGGTAGACGCCATCATTGCCATTAGTGTGATTTACAAGGGGTTTGACAATAACGGGGGATTTCAGAAGCATTTCGGCATGCAGTCGCCCAATTTGTTGGTGGCCGTTTTTGGCTTCGGTCTCTTGCATGGTTTTGGGCTGTCAACCCGCTTGCAGCAACTGCCTTTGGGCGATGATCCAGTGGCCATGTTGTGGCGTATCTTGAGTTTCAATGTTGGCGTGGAAGTTGGGCAAATCGCTGCCCTGATGGTGATGGTGTCTGTGCTGGCTATATGGCGTCATCGCCCCTCGTTTAAGCGGTACAGCTACATTGCCAACTTGGGCCTGATCTACGCAGGTATATATCTCTTGTTCACGCAATTACACGGTTACCAACACGACAGTCATCCTGACAGCTTCCGTTTTCCTGTGCAAGAGCACCAACATGTTCACGAGGATATGGCCATTGAAAACACCACCGACGACAGCCGCAATACGTTGAAATAACCTGGATACAGTTGTTTTTGTTCCATTCAATCAAGGATTTCTCATGAAACAATCGATTTTTGCCGCATGGACTTTGGCCTCTGCTTTGTGGACGCCTGTTGCTTTGGCTTCTCCCGGCGGAAGCTGCCATTTCCATGGCGACAAAACGGCTTCTGAAGCCACTGTTCGTGGTTGTGCGACCCAACGCATTGCTGCCTTGGTTAAAAACGGCAAGCTCGAGGCCGCTTGGTCTGCTGTTCAGCCAGACAAGATCGAATTGGTCGCTGGCAAAAAAGGTCAAGAGTGGAAAGTGACCTTCAAGGACGCCGCCGCGAAAGACAAGACAAAGGAAATTTTGTACATGTTTTTTACGCCGGTGGGCAACTTCATTGCCGCTAATTTCACCGGGCAATAAGTGATGAATCACGGGTCGTTGTCCCCTGCACTCAAGGGGGGGCTGCTGGCCTTGTTAGCCGCGGTACTCTTTGGCTTGAGTACACCCATGGTGCAAAGTTTGGGCAAAGGGGTTGACTCTTTTTCGACGGCGGCCTTGCTTTACGCAGGTGCCGCTGTCGTGGCTTGGGTTTTAAGAAAATCTGCGCTCAATGAGGCAGGTGTTCAGAAAAGCGATTGGTCCAGACTTTTGTTCATGGCGTTGACGGGCGCGGTGATCGGTCCGGTCGCGTTGGCTTGGGGTTTGCAGCACACCAGTGGTTCTAGTGCGTCCCTGATGCTGACGTTAGAGGCGGTGTTCACCGCTCTTTTGGCACGGCGATGGTACGGCGAGGCCTTAGATAAAAGAGTCGTTTTGGCATTGTTGTTGTTGCTGGCAGGTGGCATGGTGCTGGTCATAGAACAAGGCGCCCTGGGGCAAGTTCAACTTTTTGGCTTGCTTGCCGTGATGTTGGCCACAGTGGCTTGGGGCGTGGATAACACGCTCTCGCGTGGGGTTGCGGAGCGTGATCCAGGGCAGGTCGTTTTGATCAAGGCCACATTGGGTACGCTGTGCACGGGCACACTGGCCTTTGTATGGAATGAGAGGGTGCCCATGTTCTCCAGTGCCCTTGGCTTGGTGGCTGTAGGAGCTACCGGGTATGGCTTGAGCTTGCGTTTTTATTTATTGGCTCAGCGCACTTTGGGTGCAGCTCGCACCGGCTCAGTGTTTGCATTTGCCCCATTCATCGGCGCCCTTTGCGCTTTGGCGATGGGCGACCGTTCTGGCAGCGTTTGGATGGTTGTTGCTGGGGTGTTCATGCTGCTGGGGGTGGTGCTTCATCTGATGGAGGCACATGCTCATGAGCATACCCATGCAGAGTTGGTACATGAACATTCGCATCGGCATGACGATGGACACCACGACCACGAGCATGATCCGATGCCAAAAGCAGCACACAGCCATTGGCACCAACATGCGGCTTTAACGCACACGCATGTCCATTTGCCTGACACCCACCACCGGCATAGCCATTGACGGCTAGAAGAGCCGTCGTGAGGGCTGCGCAGACCGTTTTGTGCAAAAAAAAAGCCCCGCGAGGCGCGAGCCTTGCGGGGCTTTTGCGTTGGCCGGGTGAGGGCGCAAACCCTCATCCAAGCAGCTGGGGCCATTACATGCCCATGCCGCCCATGCCGCCCATACCACCCATGTCAGGCATGCCGCCGCCCATGGGGGCGTCGTCTTTCGGAGCTTCCGAAACCATGCACTCGGTGGTCAACATCAAAGAGGCCACAGACGCTGCGTTTTGCAAAGCCGTGCGTGTCACTTTGGTGGGGTCCAAGATGCCCATTTCGATCATGTCACCGTAGGTGTCGTTGGCAGCGTTGAAGCCGTAGTTGCCTTTGCCAGCCAACACCGCGTTCACCACCACCGAGGGCTCGCCACCGGCGTTGTAGACGATTTCGCGCAATGGGGCTTCGATGGCTTTCAACACCAGTTTGATGCCGGCGTCTTGGTCAGCGTTATCGCCTTTGATGGTGCCAGCCGTTTGACGTGCACGCAGCAAAGCCACGCCGCCGCCAGCCACGATGCCTTCTTCCACAGCAGCGCGAGTGGCGTGCAGGGCGTCTTCAACGCGGGCTTTCTTTTCTTTCATTTCGACTTCGGTGGCAGCGCCCACCTTGATCACGGCCACACCGCCAGCCAACTTGGCCACGCGCTCTTGCAGCTTCTCGCGGTCGTAGTCAGAAGTGGCTTCTTCGATTTGCACGCGCACTTGTTTGACGCGGGCTTCGATGTCGCCAGCAGCACCAGCGCCGTCGATGATGATGGTGTTTTCTTTGCCCACTTCGATGCGCTTGGCTTGGCCCAAATCGGCCAAGGTCACTTTTTCGAGGGTCAGGCCGACTTCTTCAGCGATCACTTTGCCGCCGGTCAAGATGGCGATGTCTTCCAACATGGCTTTGCGACGGTCACCGAAGCCAGGGGCTTTCACGGCGACAACCTTCAAGATGCCACGGATGGTGTTGACCACCAAAGTCGCCAAGGCTTCGCCTTCAACTTCTTCAGCAATGATCAACAATGGACGGCCCGCTTTGGCAACGGCTTCCAGTGTGGGCAACAAGTCGCGGATGTTGCTGATCTTCTTGTCGAACAACAAAACGAAGGGGTTGTCCAACAAAGCAGCTTGCTTCTCGGGGTTGTTGATGAAGTAAGGCGACAGGTAGCCGCGGTCGAATTGCATGCCTTCCACAACGTCGAGTTCGTTGTTCAAAGACTTGCCGTCTTCCACAGTGATCACGCCTTCTTTGCCCACTTTGTCCATGGCGTTGGCGATGATTTCGCCGATGCTGGTGTCGCTGTTGGCAGAGATCGAGCCGACTTGGGCGATTTCTTTGCTGGTGGTGGTGGCTTTGGTGGCCTTCTTCAGCTCTTCGATCAAAGCAGTCACTGCTTTGTCGATGCCGCGCTTCAGGTCCATCGGGTTCATGCCCGCAGCCACGTACTTCATGCCTTCGCGCACGATGGCTTGAGCCAACACGGTAGCGGTGGTGGTGCCGTCGCCAGCGTTGTCAGATGTCTTGGAAGCGACTTCCTTGACCATCTGCGCGCCCATGTTTTGCAACTTGTCTTTGAGTTCGATCTCTTTGGCCACGGACACACCGTCCTTGGTCACGGTGGGGGCGCCGAAAGAGCGCTCGAGCACCACGTTGCGACCCTTGGGGCCCAAAGTCACTTTGACCGCGTTGGCCAAAATGTTCACGCCTTCAACCATGCGTGCGCGGGCTTCGCCGCCGAAAATTACGTCTTTTGCTGCCATTTTTAAGCTCCTAAATTTGTTTAATCAGTTGAGGACAGAGGGAACGGGCGCATCGCGCGTCGTTCGGTCTGCGCCGCAAATCACTCGACGACCGCGAACAGGTCTTCTTCTTTCATGACCAACAGCTCGTCGCCACCGACCTTGACGGTTTGGCCGCTGTACTTGCCGAACAACACGCGGTCGCCGACTTTCACGTTCAATGCTTTGGTTTCACCTTTGTCATTGGTTTTGCCTGGGCCAACAGCCAAAACTTCACCTTGATCGGGCTTCTCAGCAGCGGAATCGGGGATCACGATGCCCGAAGCAGTTTTGGTTTCGCTTTCGATACGCTTGACGATCACGCGATCGCCCAAAGGACGCAGTTTCATGGAATCTCCTGAATATGAAACAAGGTTAAAAAACAAATGCACCGCAACAGTGCAACTGAAAACTGTGGAGGCGCTTGTTAGCACTCAACTCCATCGAGTGCTAATCATAAGGGCATTTGGACCGATTTCAAGACCTGCGCCAACGTCTTCGTCGGGTCTGGCACGGCATATTTAAGTGATGCGTATTCTTTTGTCTGGGGGCGTCCACGGCCCCTTGAGTGCCGCAAGCGCAGGAGCGGCTCAGTTCAGGGCAAAATCTCCCCCCATGCTCCGTTGGTTCCGTTTCTTTTCTCGCTGGCCGTTGTGGGCCCTGCACGCTCTTGGCAGCTTGGGGGGATGGTTGGCTTGGTGTTTCTCGGCATCGTATCGGCGGCGGACCATGACCCATTTACGTCGGGCAGGGTTGGGTTGGGCCACCTTGTTGCAAGCAGTGGGCCAAGCCGGCCGCATGTCGGCTGAGTTGCCGCGTTTGTGGCTGGGGCGCATGCCTTATTTCGAGTGGGCAGACGATCGCGCAGCGGTGCAGGCGTATGCCGAAGGGCACGGCGTGTTGTTTTTGACGCCGCACATGGGCTGTTTTGAAATCACGGCGCAAGCCTTGGCCCAGCGTTTTTCTGCGCAGCACGGCCCATTGACCGTGCTGTACCGTCCGGCGCGACATGCTGGATTGGGCGAGGTCATGACGCTGGCCCGCCAGCGGCCGGGTTTGGACGCGGTGCCGACCACTTTGGCCGGTGTGCGGCACATGATCAAAGCCTTGCGCTCAGGGGGGGCGGTGGGTTTGTTGCCCGACCAAGTGCCACCCGAAGGCATGGGCCAGTGGGCGCCGTTTTTTGGCCATCCGGCTTACACCATGACGTTGGCTGCCCGCTTGGCGTTGCAAACGGGTGCGCGCGTGGTGCTCATTTGGGGTGAACGCTTGTCTTGGGGGCGGGGTTACCGTTTGCACACGCAAGCGTTGGGCCATGCCCTGTCTGACGATTTGGACACCGCCGTGGTGCAGATCAACCAAGCCATGGAGGCGCTGATTTTGCAGTGCCCCGCGCAGTACATCTGGGGTTATGCCCGCTATAAAAACCCCCGTCAGGCGCCCGCCTGAGCTTGACCCACCATGGTGAATTTGCTGATCGCTCTGATGCGCCTGTTTGCCCGCTTGCCCCTGTCTTGGGTGCGGGCCGCGGGCTCGGTTTTGGGCTGGTTGTTGTGGCACTTCGCACACATGCGCAGACGGGTGGTGTTGGTCAATTTGCAGCAGTGCATGCCCGAGTTGAGCCCGGCCGAACACCAGGCGTTGGCTTACCGCCACTTCAAAGCTTTCGGTCAGTCGGTGCTAGACCGCTCTTGGCTGTGGCATGCACCTGAAGACACAGTCCGCCAACGGCTGCGCTGGGTGGGCGACGTGCAGGCGCTGCACACGCCCGGGCCGTTGGTGATGTTTGCTCCGCACTTTGTGGGTTTGGATGCAGGCGGCATGGCGGTTTCCTTGGGGGTGGCAGGCCCTGTGGCGTTTATTTTTGTGGGGCAATCCAGCCCCAAGGTTTCAGCTTGGGTGAACCAAGGACGTGAGCGCTCGGGCAATGTGCGGCCTTATTTCAGGCACCAAGGCATGCGACAGATTTTGGCGGGCATCAAAAAGGGTGAGCCCTTGCACTTGTCACCCGACATGGATTTCGGTCGCAGCGAGTCTATTTTTGTGCCCTTCATGGGCGTCGAAAAAGCGGCCACGGTGCCCTCCTTGTCGCGTTTGTCCAAGGTGGCGGGTGCGCGGGTGGTGCCGGTGGTGACGCGCATGACCGATGCGGGTTATGACATTGAGGTGCACGCGCCGTTGACCGATTTTCCGAGCGACGACATGGTGCAAGACACGGTGCGCATGAACCGGCTGTTGGCCGAGTGGGTGCACAGCATGCCCGAGCAGTATTACTGGGTGCACAAGCGGCTCAAGACCCGCCCTGAGGGTGAATCCAGTTTTTATTGACGCTGTTTAGCGGGCCTGTTGCAAAAAATCGGCCATTTCTGACTTGATCCGTTCGGGCTGCTCGTGCACCACCCAGTGCGTGGCAGCGTGAATCGGTTGCAGCTTCAAATCGGGAATGTGCGCGTCTAAGCCGTCGGTCAAACACGGCAACAGGGCCACATCGTCTTGCGCCCACAACACCAAGGTCGGCACGTCGATGCGCAAAAACTCAGGCGCAATCTGCACGGATGAAACGCCCGGGTCATTGGCGGTGGCGGGGCGCAACGGAGAAGCGCGGTAGTAATTCAAGCCTCCTTGAATCCCGTGTTGCCAGACTTCGCGGTATTTCGCCTTGACCTCGGGCGTCAACCACGTGGCTGTGTGCGCAGGCCCGCCTGACAAAAAGCCAAACAGTCCCGCAAAGTCATGGGCACTGAGCTCGGCTGCGGCATGGGGTTGCACCAAAAAATTCATGTAGGCGCTGGCCGCTTGCTGGGCGGCATCGCTCTGCAATGCGATGAGCAGCGGCCCTGGATGCGGCGAGTTGATGATGACCAACTTGCCCATCAGCTCGGGGTGCTGGTTGGCCAAGTTCCACGCCACCGCGCCGCCCCAATCGTGCGCCACCAGCGCGGCGAGCGGGGTGCCTGAAGGGCAAACGGCGTCGATGAGGGCGGCAATGTCTTGCACCAAGTGCTTGGCTCGGTAGGCTTTGACGTCGTCGGGTGCGCTGGAGCGTTCGTATCCGCGCAAATTGGGGGCAATGCAGCGGTATCCCCCGTGGTCGGGGTGCGCAAAATGCGCCATCAGGTCGTCCCAGACAAATGCCGCTTCGGGAAAACCGTGCAAAAACAGCAAGACCGGGCGGTCGGGTTGGCCGTAAGCGCGGCAGCTCAGGGTGATGCCGTGGGGCAGTGGTTGCTGCCAGGTCTCGATCATGCAAAGACTCCTGTCGGTGTGGGGTGATTCGGCGTGTTGAGTTTGCCGTCGCCCACCTGCTTGCTCACTCGTCCAAGGCTTCGGGTTCGTCTTCTGGCGCTTTGGTTTGGGCGGGCATTGCGTTGGCCGCGTCGGCGGGGTGGGTCCAGTCCCACAGCAGTTGCGCCACGTCTTCGACGCCTTGCTTTTTCAGCGCCGAAAACAGTTTCACCTCGCCCCCGCCCGCTTGCAGTCGCGCAATCGACAAGGCTTTGGCCTGTTCAGAGCGGGTGAGTTTGTCGGCTTTGGTCAAAATAATCAGGAACTTCAGCCCCTCTTCAACCCTCGGGCGAATCACCTCAAGCAAGATGTCGTCAAGCTCCGTCAAGCCATGGCGCGGGTCGCACATCATGACGATGCCTTTGAGGTTCTCGCGGCTGACCAAATAGTTGGCCATCACCTGTTGCCAGCGCAACTTGTCCATCTTGGCCACGGCGGCATAGCCGTACCCCGGCAAATCGGCCAGCACCGCGTCGGTCACGCCCTGTTTGCCCAGTGCAAACAAGTTGATGTGCTGCGTGCGGCCGGGTTTTTTGGAGGCAAATGCGAGCTGTTTTTGCTGGGTCAGGGTGTTGATGCAGGTCGATTTGCCAGCATTAGACCGGCCCACAAAGGCGATTTCTGGGGTTTCGAGGGCGGGCAAATGGTGCAATTGGGCCGCTGTGGTCAAAAAACGGGCGGTGTGCATCCAGCCCATGGGCGTGACGACGGGCGTGGCGGTCACGGATTTGGGCGACGGGGTGGAAACGCGGGGGCTGGAGCTCATAAATCAGGGGGCCTTGGGTCGTCAGGAAACTGACGCGAACCTCATTGTAGAATCCTTGAGTTTTGCGCCCATTCTTCCAACTTTTGGACGACGACCATGAAGTCAATTGTTTCTCTCCTGATGTCCGCCACCCTGTCCGCCTTGGTGTCGGGTTCTGTGCTGGCCGCTGGCCCTGC
>JACCDX010125254.1_pt1 | contig 24626 bp, 21 predicted proteins | sample 7449681 | NCBI WGS metagenome assembly JACCDX01 (sample SAMN15323450, study PRJNA562643) | freshwater metagenome | isolation source: river surface water | place: USA:Blue River Watershed | collected 2017-08-18
GCCATCTGGGACATCCATGAACGCTGGAAAGCGCGCGACGACAACCACGGCTTGGCGGGTCACATCAAATGGGTTTTTGGTGCCAAGACCATGGCCGAGGCCGCTGAAATTGCCAAACCCTTCAAGCTCGAAGGTGTGCTGGAACACATGCGCTGCCCCTATTTGATCATTCATGGCGGCCACGATGTGCTGGGGGTTGAGGCAGTCACCAAGGTTTACAACCATGCGATCCAACACAACATCGATGCGACGCTGCGCTTGACCACCGAAGAGGAGACGGGTGCAGAACACTGCCAGCACGACAACCCGACCTTGGGTCAGGAGCTGATGATCGATTGGCTGTGCGATGTGTTCAAAATCGATCAACGGACCCTGGCTTACTTTCCGGGATAAAACTTCGAATCAATGAGTCCCTATGAATTCGAGCGCCAGCGTCAAACTGCGCTTTGAAAAGTGTCTAGGGATTTGGGGGAATGCCAACCATAAATGCTTCAAATAAACCGAATCAATGCCCTATTCGCAATATTTGGAAGAAATCCGCCACGAGTCGGCCATCAGCCAGCATTTGTGGGTCAAGGTGCTAGGCATGCTTCAACAGAACTGGTGTGTCACCGAGCCAGCACGTGACGGCGGGGTCGACATGGTCTTTTTTGATGACCATGGCGAGGTCTTTGACTGGCTGTCTGCACCTGACCTGGCGACTGCGCATACGGCACTGGACGCCAACGGTTTCAGCTGGATGTGGACCTATTCCAGCTTTTTCAACGCAGCCGGCATGCCGAAATTACCTGCACCCGAAGCGCGCGAACGCAGCCGGCCAGTTTATTCCAGTGGCGAGTACTGGAATGAACCTTCCGGGTTTGACCGCTTTCCACCGCGCCATACAGGCGTGCCTATGAGCGCTTCGCGCGATACCTTGCACCGCTTTGTCGATGCGCAGGATCCCGTTTGGTATTCAGTGGTGGAGGAACTGGCCAGCGGCCGCAAGTCCTCGCACTGGATGTGGTTTGCGTTTCCGCAGCTGCGCGGCCTGGGGTCAAGCAGGATGGCCGACTATTTCGGGCTCTCTTCACCCAGCGAAGCCGCCAGTTACTGGGACGACGATGTTCTTGGCAGCCGCTTGCGCAGCTGTATCCACCTGCTATTGGATCTTCCCGATAGCACCAGCGCCCACGCCGTGTTCGGAAAGATTGACGCCATGAAGCTGCGCTCGTGCATGACGGTCTTCGAAAATGCCTCTCACGCAAACGAAAGCGTTGTGGCTGTGTTGGATCGGTATTTCCAAGGCCAGCGCTGCCAGCTGACGCTGAACATCATTCAGGCTTCTGAGCCGGCACGGAGAACGCGGATATCTCGCTGAATCTCTGATCTTGAAAGCGACGGGAAATCTAGAGACTCAATCATCTGCCCCTTCAAACGGCCTGGCGAACTCGACAAATAGACACACTCACAAGTCCTTGTCACACAAGGCGATGTGCGTGTTCTGTGGCGAAAGGGTTGGCGTCTCTTTGCAGAAAACAGAGGGCAGAAAAGAGTCGAACTGGCCGAAGTGGGCAACTGGCCGAAGTGGGCTCCAGCCGTGACCACCCCGTGACACACGCACAATGCGCCTGTTCCCCGCGTGTGCTGGGGGAAGCCCAAATGAAAACGCCCAACCGAGAGGGGTTGGGCGTTTATATATGGTGGCCTGGGGCGGAATCGAACCACCGACACGCGGATTTTCAATCCGCTGCTCTACCAACTGAGCTACCGGGCCAGATTCTAGATTCTAACACCACTTTTCCAACAGGGCAGCCCAGTCGCCGAGCCATGGACGCAGTCCAATGCGCCTGACGGACACATGCACAAACACCACCCAGCAAAGATGTGTGGGCTTGCTTTGGGGTCACGACTTGAGGCCACCATCCGTGCGTGGGTGCCATGACTTTGGGCTTGTCGCCAGATCCACCCACACCTCAACGGTCATGCCTTGCTTCCCACGACCCGTTCACGCCATGCATAAAACTTTGAGAGCGCAAACGAATCCGCCCGTGCTTCGCCGATCAACCGCTTTTGGCTGCATCCCTGAACAAACCCAGACTCACCGGAAACGTCCGTTGGGCGGGGTCTTTGTCTGCAGCCGTATAGGGTGCCACGCGGGTGGTGTACTCCAGCCTCAGGCCATTGGGATCGTCAAAGAAAAACGATTTGTAGGGTGGCAAATCCAAGATGGGGCCGACCGTCACCTGACGTGACTGCAACTCGGCACGCCGATCATGCAAGGCCTGCAAAGACTCGCAACGCAAGGCGAAGTGGTAGGTGCCAGCCGGCACACCCAAACCACGGTTGATGCCGGTGTCATAGTCTGTGGCTACGCCTGGGGTGCCATTCCACTGCATGAACGCCAATGCACAGCCATCACCGGTGTGAAAAAAGATGTGCTCCACCTCGCCTCCTTCTTCAACCACCATGCGCTCATGGATCAGCACTTCAAATCCGAGTTGCTGTTCGTAGAAATGACGCGTGGCGGCCATGTTGTGCGTGCCAAAACTGAGGTGATCGATGGACATGTTGGCAAGTGTGTTTTTGAATATATTGGTATTATATTGAGCGGCTTTCCACGACCAGTTCAGCGATTTGAGCTCCGTTCGGCTGGCCAAGCTAAAAATGGTTCAACTTGCTCGGGCACCCAAGACACCCTGTGCCAAGCGCCATTTAATGCGTGCAGAATCAGGCCATGCCCATCCTCCCCCCCTTCACCGCCCCCACTCGCCACACCCGGGCGGCTTCGGCTTTGGCCGAAGTTCAGCGCATCTACGCCCAGGCCACCGAGCACCTGAAGTCCCATTTGCAAGAGTTCACCCACGGCCACGACTTTGCCGACCGGGTGCGTGCTTGCTACCCCTTTGTGCGGCTGCAAACCGATACCGTGCTGCGTCAGGATCGGCATGCCGGCGCACAACTGAGCTACGGCTTTGTGGCCGGCCCCGGTCGTTTCGAGACCACGATCACCCGCCCCGACCTGTACGGCCCGTACCTGTTGGAGCAGTTTGAATTGCTGCTGCGCAACCACGGCGTCGAATTGGAGGTGGGGATCAGCCACCAACCCATCCCGGTTCACTTCGCCTTGGGCGAGCACGACCACATCGAAGGCGACATGGACGCCGCCCGGCGCTCTCGGCTGCGCGATGTGTTTGACTTGCCCGACCTGACCATGATGGACGACGGCATCGCCAACGGCACCTGGCGTGCACGTGGCAACGAAGCCCAACCCTTGTCCCTGTTCACAGCCGCACGCACCGACTACTCCTTGCAGCGCCTGCGCCACTACACCGGCACCAGCCCCGAACACTTCCAGAACTTCGTGCTCTTCACCAACTACCAGTTCTACATCGACGAGTTTGTGCGCCTGGGCCATCAAGCCATGAGCGACCCGCACTCGGGCTTTGAAGCCTTTGTCGAGCCCGGCAACCTCATCACCCGCCGCCAAGGCCTGTCGGCGCAAGCCGGCGATGAACGCGGCAAAGCACCGCCGCGCTTGCCGCAGATGCCCGCCTACCACCTGATGCGCGGCGACCGCAGCGGCATCACCATGGTCAACATCGGGGTCGGGCCGGCCAACGCCAAAAACATCACCGACCACATCGCGGTGTTGCGACCCCACGCCTGGTTGATGCTGGGGCATTGCGCCGGGCTGCGCAACAGCCAGCAGTTGGGGGACTATGTGCTGGCCCACGGCTATGTGCGCGAGGACCATGTGCTGGACGAAGAGTTGCCTTTGTGGGTTCCGATCCCGGCCTTGGCCGAAATCCAGATTGCCCTGGAACAGGCCGTGGCTGAAATCACCGGTTGCACCGGGGTCGAACTCAAGCGCATCATGCGCACCGGCACGGTGGCCAGCACCGACAACCGCAACTGGGAACTGTTGCCCGACCAAACCCCGCAACGGCGCTTCAGCCAAAGCCGGGCCGTGGCGCTGGACATGGAAAGCGCCACCATCGCCGCCAACGGTTTTCGATTCCGGGTGCCTTATGGGACTTTGCTGTGCGTCAGCGACAAGCCGCTGCACGGCGAAATCAAGCTGCCGGGCATGGCCAACCATTTTTATCGGGAGCGGGTTGACCAGCACCTTCGCATCGGCATGCGTGCGCTGGCATTGTTGCGCGACAGGGGCCTGGATCAGTTGCACAGCCGAAAGCTGCGCAGCTTCGATGAAGTGGCGTTTCAGTGAGTCAGGTGACCCACTCGCCCATGGCCTGACCCAAGCGGACGGCTTGCGCCGGTTGCCAATCGGCCAGACGCACCGCCTGCTGGGGCCACAGCAACACCACCGTGGAGCCCAACAAAAAGCGCCCCATTTCCTCGCCTTGCGCCAACACATGCTGACCGGGCGCGTAGCGCCACTCGCGCACCTGGCCCGGTCGTGGCGGGTTGACCACCCCGTGCCAGGCGGTGGCCATGCTGCCCACGATGGTGGCGCCCACCAGCACCAACACAAAGGGCAGCCCCTGCGGCGTGACAAACTCGCAGACCACCCGTTCATTGCGGGCAAACAAACCGGGCACGCCGGCGGCAGTTTGCGGATTGACCGAATACAAATCCCCCGGCACATGGATCATGCGCCGCAGCTCACCGGCATGCGGCATGTGGATGCGGTGGTAGTCGCGCGGGCTGAGGTAGATGGTGGCAAACGAACCATTTTGAAACGCTGCCGCCAATTCGGCGTCCCCGCCCACCAACGCCTGCGTGGCATAACGATGGCCTTTGGCCTGAAAAATCTGATCGCCCTCGATCGGGCCCATTTGGCTCACGGCCCCATCCACCGGACAGACCAAACCCGCCGAAGCCAAAGGCCGTGCGCCGGGCCGCAAAGCCCGGGTGAAGAACTCGTTGAAGGTGGCGTAAGCCCCCGGATCGGGCTGCGCGGCTTCTTCCATGTTCACGCCATAGCGTCGCACAAAAGAACGGATGATGGCCGTGGTCATGGCCCCCGCTCGAGCCTGTGCGATCAAGCCCGCCAGACGGGTCATGGCATGCAAGGGCAAGAGGTGCTGCAAAAGAACAAAAGGCGACATCCGGGCATTCTAGGTGCATGACCTGTCCACCCCTCATGGCCTAAACTCGACGCATGCCGCATCCCTCTCGCCTCGCCCCTCTCGAACACCTGTCTCCCGCCTGGTTTGTCCCCGTCATGGGCTGGACGGGTCTGGGGTTGTCATGGGCTCGCGCCACCGATGGCCTGGGCGAGTGGGCGCATGGCATCTCGCTGGCCTGCGCACTCATCGCCAGCCTGACCTTGTTGCTGGTCATCCTGGGCCAGTTGTGGCGAATCCGGTGCCATCCGCAAGCCTGGCTCGCCGATGTGCGACACCCGGTCAAACACACCTTTTGGTCGGCGCTGCCCATCGGCATGGTGTTGCTGGCTGCACTGTGGATCAGCCTGACACACGTCGACCATTGGGCCATGAACCTGTTTTGGTGGTTGGGCGCCCTGGGCGAGTTGGCGACCACACTTTGGGTCCTCTCGCGCTGGATGCGCCCAACCGATGCCGGTGGAACACCCCTGGCGGCCCTGACGCCCATCATCTACCTGCCCTTGGTGGGTAACCTGCTGGTGCCCTGGGCCGGCGTGCCTTTGGGGCATGGTGTTTGGTCCGCCATTCAACTGGGTGTGGGCTTGCTGATGTGGCCCGTGGCTTTGTCGGCGCTGGTGCTGCGTCAGTTCCAGGTGGGCCCATTGCCACCGCGCATGCTCCCGACCTGGTTCATTTTGGTCGTTCCGCCCTCGGCGCTGGCCTTGTCACTGAACCTGTGGCACCCGCCCGCCGAAGTGTCATGGGCCATTTGGGGGATGGGTCTCATTTCTTTGATGTGGGCGCTTACTCATTCAAAATCCATTATTCAGCTTCCATTTGGCCTGCCGCATTGGGGCATGAGTTTTCCGCTGGCGGCCTTCACTTCCATGACCCTGATGATGGCCCATCAGCCAGATGGCGACTGGCTTTGGGCTCCCGGTCTGGCCCTGTTGGCCATCGCGAGCGTCGTGATTTTGTGGCTCAGCCGAATGACCTTGCGCGGTTTGTTGCGGGGTGAGTTGCTGCGACCCGATGCATGATCCATGGGCCATCTCTGATCATTTCACACATAAAAGTCATGGATGTTTGATGTCCGAGTCATGCAATCGGACAGGCATCGTCCGATAAGATGCAAGCATTGCCCGTCCGGCGTCGTTTCGCTGACGGGAATTGTTTTTCAACTTCCGGATTTGTCCCATGACCTCACGCACCATCGTCCACCACCTCGAGGTGGCCAGTAACCTCTATCGATTCATCGAAGACGAGGCCCTGCCGGGTACCGGCGTCAGCAGCGCGACCTTCTGGAAAGGCTTCGATGACATCGTGGCCGTGTTTGCCCCGCGCAACATCGCACTGATCGAGCAACGCGACCAGCTTCAACTGCAAATGGACGCCTGGCACAAGGCCCATCCCGGCCCGATCAAGAACATGAAAGCCTACAAAGCCCATCTTGAGAAGATCGGCTATCTGGTCAAAGACCCCGGCAAGGTGAAATGCACCACCGCCAACGTCGATGCCGAATTGGCGGTGCAAGCCGGTCCGCAGTTGGTCGTGCCCATCCTGAACGCCCGCTACGCACTCAATGCCGCCAACGCCCGTTGGGGCTCGCTGTACGACGCGCTGTACGGCACCGATGTCATTTCTGAAGCCGACGGGTGCGAAAAAGGCCCCGGCTACAACGAAAAGCGCGGCGCCAAAGTCATTGAGTACGCCCGCTATGTGCTGGACCGCACGGTGCCACTGAAGAAAGGTTCGCACATCGACTCGGTGGGCTACAGCGTGGTCAACGGGCAGGTTCAGGTTCGCCTGTCCAACGGCAGCACCGTCGGGCTGGCCAAGCCCAAGCAATTCATCGGTTATCAGGGTGATGCGGCCCGGCCCTCCAGCGTGCTGTTTCTTCACAACGGCATCCACCTGGATCTGCAAATCAACCCCAAGCACCCGATCGGTCAGACCGATCCCGCCGGGGTGTCGGACCTGGTGGTCGAAGCCGCCCTGTCCACCATCCTGGACCTGGAGGACTCCATCGCCGCCGTCGATGCCGATGACAAGGTGTTGGCCTACCGCAATTGGCTGGGCATCCTCAAGGGCACCCTGGTGGAAGAAGTGGCCAAAGGTGGCCGCACCTTCACCCGCACGCTCAACCCCGACCGCGTCTACCAGCGCCCGGATGGCCAGGGTCAGGTCAGCCTGCATGGCCGCTCGCTGCTGTTTGTGCGCAACGTCGGCAGCCTGATGACCAACCCGGCGATTTTGTACACCGGCCAGGATGGCCGCACACACGAAATCCCCGAGTGCATCATGGACGCCGTCATCACCACCCTGATCGCCATCCACGACCTCAAGGGCCACGGCGCCAATGGCATCCGCAACTCGCGCACCGGCTCGATCTACATCGTCAAGCCCAAGATGCACGGCCCCGAAGAAGTGGCCTTCACGTCCGACCTGTTCGGTCGCCTGGAGCAACTCTTCGGCCTGCCCGACAGCACCGTCAAACTGGGCATCATGGACGAAGAGCGCCGCACCAGCGTCAACCTGAAAGCCTGCATTGCCGCCGCCAAGACCCGCGTGGCCTTCATCAACACCGGCTTCCTCGACCGCACCGGTGATGAAATTCACACCGCCATGCACGCAGGCCCCATGTTGCGCAAGGGCGACATGAAAGCCACCGCCTGGATTGCCGCTTACGAAAAACTCAATGTGCTGGTCGGCCTGTCGTGCGGTCTGCGGGGTCGTGCCCAGATCGGCAAAGGCATGTGGGCCATGCCCGACCTCATGGGCGCCATGCTGCAACAAAAAATCGTCCACCCCCAAGCCGGTGCCAACACCGCCTGGGTGCCCAGCCCCACTGCGGCCACCCTGCACGCCCTGCACTACCATCAGGTGGATGTGGCTGCGGTACAAAAAGAACTGGAAAAAACCAAACTCGACGATGTCTACCAAGACCTGCTGACCGACCTGCTGAAAGTGCCCGTGGCCCCCAAGGCCAACTGGTCGCCCGAAGTTCGCCAGCAAGAAATCGAAAACAACATCCAGGGTATTTTGGGTTATGTGGTGCGCTGGGTCGACCAGGGCGTGGGCTGCTCCAAGGTGCCCGACATCAACAACATCGGCCTCATGGAAGACCGCGCCACCCTGCGCATCTCCAGCCAGCACATCGCCAACTGGTTGCTGCACGGCATCGTGACGCCGGCCCAGGTCAAGGCCACCTTCAAGCGCATGGCCAAGGTGGTCGACGGCCAAAACGCCGGTGATCCGGCCTACCGCAACATGCATGGCCGTTTTGCCGAGTCGGCCGCCTTCCAGGCTGCGCAAGATCTCGTCTTCAAAGGGCTGGAGCAACCCAGTGGCTACACCGAGCCCCTGTTGCACGGCTGGCGCCTGAAGGTCAAGGCCGGCGCTTGAAAACCCCGACCGTCGCGGTCGACCCTGGTCGCTGCCCGCTGTGCGGGCAGCCCAACGCCTGTGTCATGGCCTGTGCGCCGGACAGCGCCAGCGGCACACCCTGCTGGTGCGTCAGCGCCTCTTTCTCCCCCGAATTGCTGCAGCGCATCCCGATCCAGGCCCAAGGCAAAGCCTGCGTGTGCCCATCTTGTGCCGACATCACGGCCAACGACCGATAATCGACGGCATGTGTCAACTGCTGGGCCTGAACTGCAACCACCCCACCGACGCCACCTTCAGTTTCAGTGGGTTCACCCGTCGCGCGGGCATCACCGACCATCACAGCGATGGCTGGGGCATTGCCTTTTTTGAAGGCCAGCCGGACGCGCGGGGTCTGCGGTTGTGGGTCGACCACCTGCCGGCCAGCGCATCGCCGGTGGCCGAGTTGCTCAGCCGCTACCCGATCAAAAGCCGCAACCTGATCGCCCACATCCGCAAAGCCACTCAGGGCCGGGTGGCGCTGGAAAACTGCCACCCCTTTGTGCGCGAGCTCTGGGGCCGGTACTGGGTTTTTGCGCACAACGGCAATCTGGACAACTTCCATCCGCACCTGCACGCCCAGTTCAGGCCCGTCGGCGACACCGACAGCGAGCGCGCCTTTTGCTTCATCATGCAAGAGTTGGCCAAGTCACACGCCAGCTTGCCCAGCGTCCAAGAGCTGAGCCTGACCCTGAAAGAATTGGTGCCCCAAGTGGCGCGCCACGGCACTTTCAACCTGCTGCTGTCCAATGGCCAGGCTTTGTGGGCCCACGCCAGCACTCAACTTTGTTATGTCGAGCGCAAGCACCCGTTTGCCACGGCCACCTTGCGCGACCAGGATTTAAGCATCAACTTTGCCGAATGCGCCGACCCCAGCGACCGGGTGGCGGTGGTGGTGACCACGCCGTTGACTGCCGACGAGCATTGGATCGATTTGCGGCCTTCGGAACTGGCGGTGTTTGTCGAAGGCCAGCGCCAGACTTTTTAAACGCGCTCCAGCGCATCGATGAACAGCGCCGACACATCGCAACCGGTCTGGTCACTGATTTCCTGAAAACAAGTGGGGCTGGTCACGTTGATTTCGGTCAGCCGATCACCGATGATGTCCAGACCCACCAGCAACAGGCCGCGTGCGGCCAAAGTGGGCCCCAGGGCCTCGGCAATTTCGCGATCGCGCGCCGACAGCGGCTGTGCGACACCCTTGCCACCGGCCGCCAGGTTGCCGCGCACTTCGCCGCCTTGCGGAATGCGCGCCAGGGCATAAGGCACGGGCACACCATTGATCAGCAGCACGCGCTTGTCGCCCTGCTCGATGGCCGGAATGAATTTTTGCACCATCACCGATTGCGCTCCGTCGCGATTCAGGGTCTCGATGATGCCGCCCAGGTTCAGGCCGTCGGCCTTGACCCTGAAGATGCCCATCCCACCCATGCCATCGAGCGGCTTCAAAATAACGTCTTGATGTTCGGCATGGAAATCACGAATCTGTTGCGCGTCGCGCGTCACCAGCGTCGGCGACAAAAACTGGGGACACTCCATGATGGCCAGTTTCTCCGGGTGCTCGCGCAATGCGGCGGGGCGATTGAAAACGCGGGCCCCTTCGCGCTCGGATTGACCCAGGAGATGAGTGGCGTAAAAAAACTCGTTGTCAAAAGGCGGGTCCTTGCGCATCAGGACGCGATCGAAGCCGCGCAATTCTCTCGTTTCTGTCGCCACCACTTCGTACCAGGCATCGGCCTGGCCGGTCAGGCGGATGTGCTGCGACAAAGCGCGCACCTGTTGCCCGCTTTGCCAGAACAAACCGGTCAACTCACAGGTCCAGACCTTGTGCCCACGGCGCTGCGCCTCGCGCATCATGGCAAAGGTGGTTTCTTTGTAGATCTTGAAAGTATCGAGCGGGTCAACGACAAACAGCAGGTCCATGATGTCAAATCTCAATCTTGCTGCCCAACTCCACCACCGAGTTGGACGGCAGGTTCAGGAAGTCAGCCGCAGCGCTGGCATTCAGGTGCATCTGGGCAAAAAGCTTTTCGCGCCAGGTGGCCATGCCGCCACCCACGGTGGGCACGATGCTGTCGCGCGACAAAAAGTAACTGGTCATCATCGGATCCATGACGCAACCCTGCACCTGCATCAGTGCCAAAGCGCCCGGAACATCGGGATCGTTTTTGAAGCCGTAATGGATCACCACCTGCCAACAATCGTGGTGCAAGGGCGTGACCTCAAGACGCTTGTCCATGCCGATCCAGGGCACCCCATGGCTGAGCACGGTGACGAACAGGTTGCGCTCGTGCAGCACTTTGTTGTGCTTGAGGTTGTGCAGCATGGCATTGGGCACGGTGCCGATTTCGTTGGTCAGAAACACCGCTGTGCCCGCCACACGGGTGGGCGGGGCCACAAAGACCGAATCCAGAAAGTCCTGCAAGGGCAACGCATCTTCTCGCAGTTTGGTCTTGTAAAGCAAACGCCCGTCGTACCAGGTCAGCATGAAGGTCAGCATCACGCCACCGATGAAAAGCGGGAACCAGCCCCCGTCCGCCAACTTGAGCAGATTCGACGACCAAAAAGCAAAGTCGATGATGAAGAAAATCCCGGTCGAGGCGATGCACAGCCACAAGGGATACTTCCAGCTGTAGCGAATGACATAAAAAGTCAGGATGGTGGTGATCAGCATGTCGGTGCACACCGCAATGCCGTAAGCGGCAGCCAGGTTGCTCGAAGATTTGAACATGAGCACCGCCAACACGATCGCGCCAAACAGGCCCCAATTGACAAATGGAATGTAGATTTGACCGGTATCGCGCACGCTGGTGTGCTGGATTTGCAAGCGCGGCAAAAAACCCAACTGAATCACCTGCTTGGTCACGCTGAACGCGCCGGTGATCAAGGCCTGAGAGGCGATCACAGTGGCCGCCGTGGCCAACAACACCAGCGGCCACAAGGCCCAATCGGGCGCCATCAGGTAAAAGGGGTTGCTGACCGCTTCGGGCGACTCCAGCAGCAGGGCGCCTTGACCAAAATAGTTGAGTGTCAGCGCCGGCATGACGATGGTGAACCAGGCCAGTCGGATGGGACGCTTGCCGAAATGCCCCATGTCGGCGTACAAAGCCTCCCCGCCCGTGACGCACAACACCACCGCACCCAAAATGATGAAGGTGGTACCGGGATGGCTGAACATGAACCCCAGCGCATGGTGCGGGCTGATGGCCCACAAAATTTCGGGGTGGCTGGCGATGTGCCAGACACCCAGCAAGGCGATGGCTCCAAACCAGACCAGCGTGATCGGACCAAAAAACCGGCCAATGCCGCCCGTCCCGCGCTTTTGCACCCAGAACAAAACGAACAAAATGATCAGGGTCAGCGGAATCACGGCTTTCTTGAATGCGGGCGACACCACCTCCAGGCCTTCAACCGCTGACAAGACCGAAATGGCCGGCGTGATCACCCCATCGCCATAAAACAGGCAAGTGCCAAAAATACCCAGCAACAGCAAACTGCGGTGCAAGCGGGGCTTGCCTTTCACCGATTCGGACGCCAACGCCAGCATGGCCACCAGACCGCCCTCGCCGTTGTTGTCGGCCCGCAGCACCAGGGTGACGTACTTGACCGAGACGATCATCGTCAGGGTCCAAAAGAAAATCGACAAAATGCCGTACACATTGTCGTGCGTGAACGGGACGTGACCTGAGCCAAACACCTCCTTCATGGCGTACAGCACGCTGGTGCCGATGTCGCCATAAACCACACCGATGGCACCCAGCGTCAGGGCAGCCATCGATGACTGGGCGGCAGAGCGCTGTGACATCAGTCGTAGATTTCTGCGTCGGGATCGGTCGCTTCCAGCTCGTAGCTGGCGGCCAACATGGCCAAGCGGCCAATGACGCCGTACATGTAAAAACGGTTCGGTGCGCTGGCCCCGGCCTTGGCACCGGGTTGTGGCGTGTGGGCCGACTGCTCAAAAGCCAGGGGCACGAAGCTCGCGCCGGGTGCGTTCAGGTTTTCGTCGATGCCACGCTCGGCATGCACCCGATAAAAACCGCCCACCACATAGCGATCCATCATGTAGACCACCGGCTCCGCGACGGCATCGTTGATCTGCTCATGGGTCAGGACGCCTTCCTGGATGATGACCTCGGAGACCTCCTGGCCATCCTTGATCACACTCATTTTGTTGCGCGTTTTGCGATTCAGCGCATCCAGGTCTTTGACATCGCGCACGGTCATGATGCCCATGCCATACGTGCCGTTGTCGGCCTTGATGACCACAAAAGGCTTTTCCTGGATGCCGTATTCCTTGTACTTGCGCCGGATCTTGGTCAGCAGGGCATCGGTGTTCGAGCGCAGGCACTCCAGGCCCGCGCCTTCTGAAAAGTCGACCTCGCCGCACTGGTTGAACATCGGATTGATCAACCAGGGGTCAATGCCCAGCAACTTGCCAAAACGCTTGGCCACCTCTTCGTAACTGGCAAAGTGCTGGCTCTTGCGTCGCACGCTCCAGCCCGCATGCAAGGGCGGCAGCAAGAACTGCTCGTGCAGGTCTTCGAGAATGCCCGGGATGCCTGCGCTCAGATCGTTATTCAGCAAAATCGTGCAGGGGTCGAAGTCTTTCAGACCGAGGCGACGCTTGCCCCGGATCACGGGTTCCAGCAACACCGAGTCGCCGTTGGGCAAGGTGATCGGGGTGTTCTCGGTGATTTCGGGATTGATCGAACCAATCCGCACATTCAGCCCCGCCATTTGAAAGATGCGCTGCAGTTGCACCACATTGGTCAGGTAAAACGAATTTCGGGTGTGGTTCTCGGGGATCACCAGCAGGTTGCGCGCCTCCGGGCAGATTTTTTCAATCGCCGCCATGGCCGCCTGGACCGCCAAAGGCAACATCTCTTGCGTCAGGTTGTTCCATCCCCCCGGGAACAAATTGGTGTCCACAGGAGCCAATTTGAAGCCCGCGTTGCGGATATCGACCGACGTGTAAAACGGCGGTGTGTGCTCCATCCACTCCAGGCGAAACCAGCGCTCAATGGCTGGCATGGAATCCAGGATGCGTTGCTCTAATTCGTTGATCGGGCCGGTCAGGGCCGTTGTCAGATGTGGAACCATGAATACCCTTTTATTGGCGAATCTCGCCCTGACCCAAAACCACCCATTTCATCGAGGTCAAACCCTCGATGCCCACAGGCCCGCGGGCATGGAATTTGTCGGTCGAGATGCCGATCTCGGCACCCAAGCCATATTCAAAACCATCGGCAAAGCGCGTGCTGGCATTGACCATCACGCTGGCCGAATCGACCTCGCGCAGAAATTTCTGGGCATGCACATGATCGGTGGTCAAAATGGCATCTGTGTGATGGCTGGAATAGCGGTTGATGTGGGCGATCGCCTCGTCGACATCAGCCACCACTTTGACGCTCAGGATCGGGGCCAAATATTCTTCGTGCCAATCCTGTTCGGTGGCCGGCACGGCTTTGAGGCCGGGAACGCTCGTCAACAGCCCCAGTGACTCGGGGCAACATCTCAACTCCACCCCTTTGGCCGCCAGCATGGCGGCCATGTGCGGCAAGAATGCGGCAGCCACGCCCCGCGCCACCAGCAAGCCTTCGGTGGCATTGCAGGGGCTGTACTTTTGGGTCTTGGCGTTATCCGTCACCTTCCAGGCCAACTCCAGATCCACCGGATCATCGACATAGGTGTGGCAATTGCCATCCAGGTGCTTGATCACCGGCACCTTGGCTTCGCGACTGATGCGCTCAATCAGGCCCTTGCCTCCGCGCGGAATGATCACATCGACAAACTCGGGCATCGCGATCAATTGACCCACGGCCTCGCGGTCGGTCGTGGGCACCAGTTGAACCGCTTCGGCGGGCAGCCCCACCGAGCTCAGCGCTTGCTGCACCAAGGCAGCCAAGGCCTTGTTGGATTCGATGGCTTCCGAACCGCCACGCAAAATGCACGCGTTGCCACTTTTGATCGACAAGCTGGCCGCTTCGATGGTCACGTTGGGGCGGCTTTCGAAAATCATGCCGAACACGCCCAGAGGCACGCGCATTTGACCGACCCGAATGCCGCTGGGCTGCTGGCGCAAGCCAGACACTTCGCCAATCGGATCGGGCATGGCGGCCAATTGCTCGCAACCCAGAGCGCATGTTTCAATGACCGGGGCCGTCAACTTCAGGCGATCGGCCATGGGGGCCGACAGGCCGGCGACTTGGGCTCGCGCCAAATCGATGCGATTGGCTTCTTGCAAGGCAGCTGCGTTTTGGCGCAACAGCGTGGCCAGTTGGCGCAAGGCCTGCGCCCTGAGTGCAGCACCGGCTTTGGCCATGTGGACACTGGCCGCCCGCGCTTGGGCGCCCAGCGCCCGCACCAACTCTTGGGTGGAGACGGAATTCATGTCCCCATTGTAGGTCGCTCAGGCTTTATCGGTGTCGTACCGGCGGGTTCTGACAAGCCTGGCACAACTGCAAAGCCAGTCGATGCAAGGCTTGCCAGGGGTTTTGCGGCCAATCCGGCTGTCGCAAGCCCTTGACCAAACCATCGACTTTGTGGGCCGCCAGCAACAAATTGTCCAGATCCACTTGGGCAACGCGGGGCAAGACGCGCTCAAACAAGCGCTCACGCAGCCCCCAGACCCGGCTCTCCCGCAGCGCCACAGGCAGCGGTTGACCCTGACCCAATGCTTCTTTCACCTGTCGCAAGGCGCGTATGTCTTCCGCCAATGCGAAGTGAACAAGCACTTCGGACTCTCCTTCCGCTTGCAAACCATCAAGCATTCTTTGCACCCGTGCGGGTTGGCCGGACAAAACGGCTTCGCCCAACTTGAAAACATCGTAACGGGCCACATTCAGCACACTGGCCTCGATCTGTGCCTGAGTCAACTCCCCTTCCGGATAGAGCAAACCCAATTTTTGGATCTCTTGGTGCGCAGCCAACAAATTGCCTTCAACCCGGTCGGCAAAAAACTGCAAAGTCTGCTGTCCGAGCGCACCGGCTTCAACACGCTGTCCCTGCAAGCCCAGGCGCTGACCGATCCAGGCCGGGAGTGCCGAACGCTCAATCGGGTCAATTCGAATCTGGCCGCCACGCCCCTCAAGGGCTGTGAACCAGGCGCTGCTCAAGGTGGCTTTGTCGAGTCGGGGCAAGAGCACCAACACCAGCAGCCCATCTTGCCCCTGGGCTTGCTCGGCCAAATCTTGCAAGGCCTGACTGCCCTCTTTGCCCGGCTTGCCTGAGGGAATCCGCAACTCGATGCACTGACGGTCGGCAAACAGACTCAGCGAACCGGCTGCCGCCAAGACCGCACTCCAGTCGAAGTGTGCGCCAACAACGGTAAAGACCGAACGCTCGGCAAAGCCGCGTTGACGGGCCGCAGCCCGGATCGCATCAGCCGCCTCTTGTTGCAGCAAAGGCTCGTCGCCATGCAAGACATAAATGGGCTTGAGGTCCTTGGCCAAATGCGATGCCAGCTGGGTCAGGGACAGTTGCATCGCTTCATCCCCCCGCAGGTTTCAGACTGGCCAGCCGCCACACGATTTGTTGCACCAGATCGGTCTGCATGTTGCGATAGAGCAACTCCTCCTCCGCCTCCTTGGACAACACCACCGCCTCCGAAAAACTGATGTCGCGCTGTTGCAGCAACTCGGTCTCGGGGATGCGCTCCACGCCAGCCATGTCACGAACGCGAAATCGCACCCGCAATCGCAACTGAAACTCGCGCACGCCGCCGGTGGTGGTGTTGCGCCCCAAAATCACTTTGTCGCGCGACTCCTGCAACAGGTCAAACCACAAATCGGCACGCTCCCACTGCTTCTGATCTTGCAGCACCTCAAGTTGACGATCGGCAGCCAGCGTGCGCCGCAACTCGGTCAGCAAAGGCGACGGGTTGGCCGGAATGAGAATGACCCGAAAACCATAAGACAGCGGTTGCCTGGGGCGAAAGCCGCAAGCGCTCAGGGCCAAGGCCAACAGTCCCGTGCCCAAGAGTCGTCGCGTCGGGGCCATGGTGCGCCAATCTGCTTCAGATCACCACATTGACCAAACGACCCGGCACCACGATGACCTTTTTGGGGCTCGCCCCCTGGGCCGCCTTGGCAAAGGCCTCGCTGGCAACCGCCGCCGCCTCGATGGCGGCTTTGTCGGCTTGCGCAGGCACCCGAATGGATCCCCGCAGTTTGCCATTGACCTGCAACATCAGTTCGATCTCGTCTTGCACCAAAGCCCCGTCATCGACTTCGGGCCAAGGGGCGTCGAGCAAAGCCCCTGCCGCGCGGGTATAGCCCAACTCGGACCAAACCGCCTCGGTGATGTGGGGGCAAACAGGGTAGAGGCAGCGCAACAGAATCGAGACGCCCTCACACAAGGCGGCCATGTCGCCGGCACTGCCATCGGGCTTGAAGTCATCAAGGGCGTTGAGCAACTTCATGCAACCCGAGACCACGGTGTTGTATTGCATGCGGTCGAAGTCGTAGCTGATTTGCTTGAGCACCAGGTGCACTTCGCGCCGCAAGGACTGGGCGGCGTCGCGCAAAGGTGCTGCCGACAAATCGGCAGCGGTCGCGGCCTTGAGTGCATCGCTGTGCTTGTGGGCAAAACCCCAGACCCGACGCAAAAAACGATAACTGCCCTCGACCGCCGAGTCATTCCACTCCAGCGTGGCCTCGGGTGGTGCGGTAAACATGGTGTACAGGCGAGCGGTGTCGGCACCATATTTCTCGATCAGATCTTGCGGGTCAATGCCGTTGTTTTTCGACTTCGACATGGTGCCCACACCCTCGTAGTCGATCGGCGTGCCCGCCGGCAACAGGCCATCGGCACTCTCGACCGCCTGTTTGAGCTTCGCACCCACCACCTTGCCGCTGGCGTCGGTGATGTGCTCGACATCGTGCGGCCAGAAATACTCTTTGCCACCCTTGGCGTTGCGGCGCGAATAAATGTGATTGAGCACCATGCCCTGGGTCAGCAATTTGACAAAAGGCTCATCGACTTTCACCAGCCCCAGATCGCGCATGGCCTTGGTCCAGAATCGCGCATACAGCAAGTGCAAGATGGCGTGCTCGATGCCGCCGATGTACTGGTCCATCGGCATCCAGTATTCGGTGCCCTCGGCGACCATGCGCTGCGCGTTCTTGGGATCGCAATAGCGCATGAAGTACCAAGACGAGTCGACAAAAGTGTCCATGGTGTCGGTCTCGCGTCGGGCCGGCTTGCCGCACACCGGGCATTTCACGCCGGCATGGAAACCCTCGTGTTTGTTCAGCGGATTGCCCGAGCCGTCTGGCACGCAGTCTTCGGGCAACACCACCGGCAGGTCCTGTTCGGGCACCGGCACGGCGCCGTGTTCATCGCAATGGATGATGGGGATCGGTGTGCCCCAATAACGCTGACGGCTGATGCCCCAATCGCGCAAACGCCAGGTGGTTTTCTTCTCCCCCAACCCACGCTCGGCCAGCAACCCGGCGACCTTGTCCACCGCCGCCTTGAAGCCCAGCCCGTCGAGCAAGCCCGAATTCAGGCATACCCCGGATTGTTTGTCGGCGTAGGACGCGCGCCACTGGGTGTGATCGTATGCACCATCGCTCACGCTGACCACTTGCCGGATCGGCAACTGGTATTTGAGGGCAAATGCGAAATCGCGCTCATCGTGCGCCGGCACGCCCATCACCGCTCCGTCGCCATAACTCATCAGCACATAGTTGCCAACCCAGACCTCGACCTGTTGACCCGTCAGCGGGTGGGTGACTTGCAAGCCGGTGGGCATGCCCTCTTTTTCTTTCAGGGCCAGCTCGGCCTCGGTGGTGCCGCCCTTTTTGCAGGCTTCAATGAAACTCGCCAGCTTGGGCTGGCTGGCCGCCGCATGGGTGGCCAAGGGATGTTCGGGGGCCACCGCCACAAAGGTCACGCCCATGATGGTGTCGGCTCGGGTGGTGAACACATGCATGCGCCCATCCTGAATCAGCGCACCCTGAGCATCGCGGATGTCATGGGTGAACGCAAATCGCACGCCCTCGCTCTTGCCGATCCAGTTCTCCTGCATCAGCCGCACCTTGTCGGGCCAGCCGCTCAGGGTGGATTTGGGATTGTCGATCTGCACATGGTCCAGCAGTTCCTGAGCGTAGCGCGTGATGTCCAGATAGTAGCCGGGGATCTCCCGCTTTTCGACCAAGGCCCCAGTGCGCCAACCGCGCCCATCGATGACTTGTTCGTTGGCCAGCACGGTCTGGTCCACCGGATCCCAATTGACGACCTGGGTTTTGCGATAGGCGATGCCCTTTTCGAGCATCTTCAGAAAAAACCACTGATTCCAGCGGTAATACTCGGGAGAGCACGTGGCCACTTCGCGCGACCAGTCGATGGCCAGACCCATCGCCTGCATCTGCTTTTTCATGTAGGCGATGTTGTCGTAGGTCCACTTGGCGGGTGGGACTTTGTTCTTGATGGCGGCATTTTCGGCCGGCAGGCCGAAGGCATCCCACCCCATGGGCATCAGCACATTGAAGCCGCGCATGCGCAACTGCCGTGTCAGCATGTCGTTGATGGTGTAGTTGCGCACATGGCCCATGTGCAACTTGCCACTGGGATAGGGCAGCATGGAGCAGGCGTAAAACTTCTTTTTTTTCGGGTCTTCGGTCACCCGATAAACATCGTTGCGGCCCCACTGAGCCTGCACGGCGGCTTCGATCGCCGAGGGTTGGTATTGGTCTTGCATGGTGGAACCCGGTGCTGTCAACGCAGCCCCAAAACATCAAACATATCAAACAGCCCCGCTTGACGGCTGGCCAGAAAATGAGCCGCCCGCAGACTGCCCTGGGCGTAGGTGGCCCGACTGGAGGATTTGTGCGTGATCTCGATGCGCTCGCCGGTGCCGGCAAACAACACGGTGTGGTCGCCCACGATGTCACCGCCGCGAATGGTCGAAAACCCGATGGTCGACGGATCGCGCTCGCCGGTGTGGCCGTAGCGCTCGTAGACGGCACAGTCTTTCAGGTCGCGGCCCAAGGCTTGGGCGATCACCTCGCCCATTTTCAGGGCCGTGCCCGAAGGGGCATCGACTTTGTGCCGATGATGGGCCTCGATGACCTCGATGTCGTAGCCGGTGGCCAAGGCTTGGGCGGCCATCTCCAACAACTTCAGAGTGACATTGACACCCACACTCATGTTGGGCGCCATCACCACCGGGATGTCTTGGGCGGCGGCGGCAATTTCGGCCTTCTGCGCCTCGGTGAACCCGGTCGTGCCGACCACCATGGCCACACCGAGCTCACGGCAAGCCCGCACATGTGCCAAAGTGCCTTCGGGGCGGGTAAAGTCAATCAGACAATGGGCACCGCGGAGGCCTTCGGGAAGATCTGCCGTGATCTTCACGCCGGTCTCACGCCCTAAAAATGCGGCGGCATCCTGACCCAGGCCGTTTGCACCAGCCACATCCAGGGCGCCGGTCAGGCGACAACCCGGGTCATTCAGCACGGCCTCGATCAGCATGCGGCCCATGCGGCCACCCGCACCGGCAATCGCCATGTTCATTGCACTCATGTCCGTGTTCTTTCTTTTTTCATCGGGATTCCAGGGGGGGATAGGCCATGTTCACCGCCGGTGGCGTGGGCGCAGGCGTGACTTCTGAGCGCTCTTTGGACAAAAAGGGTTTCAACTCTTCGGCACTGGCCTGGAGTTTTGGAATCTTCACCTTGCCCTTGATCTGGCTGTCGATGCGCGCCGTGAACTCGGCCTCGGACGGCAATTCATCGGCCTCGAAGCGCAACAACCGATCGTTATCGAAAAACACCGACACCCGGCGTTGCAAGGGTTCTGTGCCCTGGCGGCGGATCGTGAAAGCGTAGTCCCAACGTTGGGCGTGGAACAAGCTGGTGATCAAGGGCGAGCCCAGGATGTCACGCACCTGATTGCGGCTCATGCCGGCCTGCAAAACGGCCAACTGCTCGCGGGTGACCACATTGCCCTGCACCACCTCGACCTTGTAGGGTTCGATCAGACCACCGACGCGGTGGGTGATGTTCTGAACACTGCCGCAAGAGGCCAGCATCAAAGCCATTGCGGGGAGCGCAAGCCGCTGCAACACGTGGCGAATATTCATAGCAGTTTATCCATGGGCAGACCGATGAGCCATTGTAATGGCGGCCCGTCGCCAATCGCCACGCCGGGTTTCAGGACTTGAGCATGGCCAGTCGATGGCGCTCGACAAATTCGTCGTAGGTATTGATGCCGCGCAACTGCAAAATGGTGTTGCGCACGGCCGCCTCGACCAAAACCGCGATGTTGCGCCCCGCCACCACCTGAATCACGACCTTGAGCACGGGGATGCCCAGCACCTCCTGAGTCAGAGGTTCGTGCGGCAGCCGATCGTAATCGCGCTCCAGGGTCTCGCGCCGCACCAGATGCACGATGAGTTTCAGGCGCATTTTGCGTCGCACAGCGGTTTCGCCAAAAATCGCCTTGATGTCGAGCAAGCCGATGCCACGCACTTCCAGCAAGTTCTGCAACAACTCCGGACAACGCCCCTCCAGCGTGGTCTGGTTGATGCGGAACAAATCCACCGAATCGTCGGCCACCAAGCCATGCCCGCGCGAAATCAGCTCCAAGCCGAGCTCGCTTTTGCCCAGGCCCGACTCGCCGGTGATCATCACCCCCAGGCCCAAAATGTCCATGAAGACCCCGTGCATCGTCGTGCGATCGGCAAAATGCTTGGACAAATACGCCCGCAACAAGTCAATCACCAGCGCCGATGACTCTTCGGTGGCGAACAAAGGAATTTGGGCCCGCTCACAAAGTTGAAGCAACGCCTCGGGCGCTTGCTGACCATCGGCCAACACCAGCACCGGCGGCTCCAGGGTCACGATGCGGTTGATGCGTCGCGCACAGTCTTCGGGCGTGCCACGCGTCAAATACCGCACCTCCCGCTCTCCCAGCATCTGCAGGCGATAAGGGTGGATGTAATTCAGATAACCGACCAAATCGGCGCCCGAGCGGGCGGCGCGCACCGCCACCTCGTCAAAGCGGCGCTCGGAAGCCGACAGGCCTGCGACCCATTGCCAGCGCAAACGCGGTCGAAACTCTTCGAACAAAACATCGGCGCTCACCACATTGGGTTTCATGCGCTTTGCCTCTCAGGCCTGATGGGCCGAACTCCAGGCCTCGATCTGCCCGTGCAGCTCTTCCCGGGTGGTGCTGGCCATCATGCGTTCGCGCACACCCGTGTCGCTGAGCAATTCGGCGATTTCGGACAAAATCTCAAGATGCTTTTGGGTTGAAGCTTCGGGCACCAGCAAAAAAATCAACAGCGACACCGGGGCCTCGTCGGGGGCATCAAAACCGATGGGGCGGCGCAACAAAAACACGGCCGCCATCGGGCTTTTGAGGCCCTTGATCCGGCCATGCGGAATGGCCACCCCATGACCCAAGCCGGTCGAACCCAAGCGCTCACGGGCGAACAAACTGTCTGCCACCACCGCTCGACTGAGGTCGTGCAAAGACTCAAACAGCAAGCCCGCCTCCTCAAAGGCGCGTTTTTTGCTGGTGACTTCCACGTCGACCTGGACGTGACTGACAGGCAAAATGGTAGATAAGCGATTCATGATGATCGGGTGATTATGCACCCGACCACCTGCCGCCAAGGGAATTTGTTTAAAACCTAAGCACCCAGTGCATCAATTTCGCCACAATTTCAAGCCCCCTGGGTTTGGATCTGCCGTTTGGCTTGAGAGTGATGGTCCTGCAGCCGGTCTTTGTGGCGCACGACCTGGCGGTCGAGTTTGTCGACCAGTTCATCGATCGCCGCATACAGGTCTTCATGTGCGGATTCGGCAAACAAGTCGTTGCCCTTCACGTGAATGTTGCACTCGGCCCGCTGGCGCTTTTCCTTCTCTTTTTGTTTTTCCACCGTCAGCAACACTTTGACATCGACCACCTGATCAAAGTGTCGGGTGATCCGATCGAGCTTGGTCGTGACGTAATCACGCAACGCCGGGGTGACTTCGAGGTGATGGCCGCTGATCGTGAGGTTCATGGTGTGCTCCTTCAAGCGTGGACGAATTCAGTTCCATCATGCGCCCTGAAACCAAAAAAATCAACGCTTAACCCCCCGTGATTCACACCAAATTCATATTGCAGTGCCATAATTACATTCCTTTCGTTGAGGAGCAAATCCCTTGGAAACCTACCCCAGTCGGTAGCTTTCGGGTCCGGTCGGGGTCTCATCCGCCGGGTTCGAAAGCGACCTTTTCTCTCACTTTTGCACCCGGTGTTTACACCCTTTTGCCATGCTCAATATTTTCACGCTGGCCAATGGCCGCTTGTTTCAGGAAGAGATCGAGTCTCTGGAAGAGCTGTCGCGCTTTCAGCCCATATGGGTCGACCTCGAAAACCCCAGCCCGGAAGAAAAGCGCTGGATCAAACAGTATTACAACTTGCAGATTCCCGACGACGCGATGGACGAAGACATCGAGGAGTCGGCGCGGTTTTATGAAGAAGACAACGGCGAGTTGCACATCCGATCCGATTTTCTGATCGCCGACGCCGACGAACCGCGCACCGTGCGCGTGGCCTTCATCCTGAACCAGCACAACAATGACCTCAAAAGCAAGGGCGTGCTGTTTTCCATCCACGACGAAGACGTGCCCGTGTTTCGCCTGTTGCGCATGCGCGCACGCCGTGCCCCCGGTCTGATTGCCGATGCCAAAGAAGTGCTGCTCAAGCTCTTCGACGTCGACGCCGAGTACTCGGCCGACACACTGGAAAACATCTACGATCAACTCGAGGTCGCCAGCAAAAAAGTGTTGGCCGGCGATGTCACCGACGCCTTGGCCGGCGAAGTGCTGGCCGCCATTGCACGGCAGGAGGACCTGAACGGACGCATCCGCCGCAATGTCATGGACACCCGCCGCGCGGTCAGCTTCATGATGCGCTCGCGCATGCTCAATGCCGAACAATTCGAGGAGGCTCGCCAAATCTTGCGCGACATCGAGTCGCTCGACAGCCACACCGCCTTTTTGTTCGACAAGATCAACTTCCTGATGGACGCCACCGTCGGTTTCATCAACATCAACCAGAACAAGATCATCAAGATCTTCTCGGTGGCCAGCGTGGCCATGCTGCCACCGACGCTGATCGCCAGCATCTACGGCATGAACTTCCAGCACATGCCCGAATTGACCCAAACTTGGGGCTACCCCATGTCGCTGGGCCTGATGGTGCTTTCCGCCCTGGTCCCGATGTGGTACTTCCGCAAGCGCGGCTGGCTGAAGTAAACGGTCAGCTCGCAAGGGCGAAAAAAAGGGCCTCGATCAAGGCCCTTTTTTCTTGTCCCGGCCACCTTGTGGGCAGCCGGTTTGGTGCAGGATCACTGCAATTTGATTTCGACGTCGACGCCAGCGGGCAAGTCGAGTTTCATCAGGGCGTCCACCGTCTTGTCGGTGGGGTCCACGATGTCCATCAGGCGCTGATGGGTGCGAATCTCGAACTGATCGCGGCTGGACTTGTTGACGTGCGGCGAACGCAAAATGTCAAAACGCTTCATGCGGGTCGGCAAGGGCACGGGGCCCTTGACGATCGCGCCGGTGCGCTTGGCGGTGTCGACAATCTCGGCAGCGGACTGGTCGATCAGTTTGTAGTCAAAGGCCTTGAGGCGGATGCGAATTTTTTGCTTGGACATGGTTGACCTCACGCCATGATCTTGGCAACGACGCCGGCGCCGACGGTCTTGCCGCCTTCGCGGATGGCGAAGCGCAGACCTTCTTCCATCGCAATCGGGTGGATCAGCTTGACCGTGATCGACACGTTGTCGCCAGGCATCACCATCTCTTTGCCTTCGGGCAGCTCGATCGCTCCGGTCACGTCGGTCGTGCGGAAGTAGAACTGCGGACGGTAGTTGTTGAAGAACGGCGTGTGACGGCCACCTTCGTCCTTGGACAGCACATACACCTCGGCGGTGAAGTGGGTGTGCGGCTTGATCGAACCGGGCTTGCACAGCACTTGGCCGCGCTCGACTTCTTCGCGCTTGGTGCCGCGCAGCAAAATACCGACGTTGTCACCGGCCTGACCCTGGTCCAGCAGCTTGCGGAACATCTCCACGCCCGTGCAGGTCGTCTTGGCCGTGGCCTTGATACCCACAATCTCAATCTCCTCGCCCACCTTGACAATGCC
>JACCDX011397603.1_pt1 | contig 24626 bp, 22 predicted proteins | sample 7449681 | NCBI WGS metagenome assembly JACCDX01 (sample SAMN15323450, study PRJNA562643) | freshwater metagenome | isolation source: river surface water | place: USA:Blue River Watershed | collected 2017-08-18
ATTGGTTCGTTCCAATTAATCATATTCTCAAATACAATTACATCTCTACTAATTGGTGGATTCTTATACTTCATTTTCTCATCTTCATAAAAAGAACGAGCTACAAAATAATTAAGGTCACCATTATCATCGTAAGAAGGTATAATAACCCTTCCACCATAAAGACCATCTTCACAATATCCGATATTATGTTTTACTATATCAGCTTTTGAGATACCTCTTTTATTTAAATAGTGTAACGCTTGATTATAGGAAGGATTAATACCCTTTGGTTTGAAATATAATTGTTTGAATTCTTTTGGTAGTTGTAACTTTGCTACAAATTCTTCTTTTACATCGTATTCGGGCTCATCTCCATATACATCTTTTACAATAGCAATATCCCTCAAATCAACATTGAGTTTGCGAAGAAGGGATTGAATACTTCTACCCTTAGAATCACATACCCAACAATGCCATCTTTGAGTATCTAAATTGATCTGTAGCTTCTTTTTGTGGTGATTACAAAATGGACAATGATGTGCCTGTTCATTTCCTTTCAAAGATGAACCTACACCCAATGCTGAGTCTAATATTGTAATTATTTTTAATTTGTTCTTACCCGATAGCATATTTTAGATTATATCCACAAAAACTATGTAAATATACTACTTTTTTGGGATATAACCAAATTAATATCCAGAATTCTTAATATCGATAAGGAAATCAGCTAAGAATTGTAATTTATTAGCTATTACTTCTCTTGGCTGGTTAGAAAGGACCATTTGTTTAAGGTCTACTAATGATGCTGCAGCAACCCCATGTGCATCATCTTTTGAATTTAAATAAGAATCGGAAATTCCGTATTTCTTGCAGATTTCTTGAATGTTCATAACGTTTGTTTATTAATATATATCTTTTCGAAAGAATTTACCCATTAAATTTTCATTAATAGATTGTGGGTCAGATAAAACATCTAATTTGAACTGCCACCAAACTTCCCAATATGTAAGTGATTTTTTACTAAAGCAGAATTGAATGATTTCTCTTTCAAAATTCCCCTCTCTACCTTCTTTTACTTCTGATTTAATCCATTCGTTTGATGAGTAGTATTTCTCCCAGTCAGAAGCCTTCTTTACTACTCTTTTGCGAACTTTTCCTTTTAGGGGTTTCAAACGGCGAGTTGAAGTTAGTGACTTTTTACCAATATAGAATTTACCGGTTGGTATATGTATAATCTTATAGACAAAACCAATCGCACCATCAGGTGTGCTTTCTTCTGTAACAATATTTCCCTTAAATTTCCAACTCACTTATTTGTTTTTAATAGAAGTAGAATATACTTTTGTTGGTGTATATCCAGCTGAAGCTCCAGGTTTTGTATTTGAACCAATATCACCACCTCTACCTTTTTTCAATGCAGCCGGGTTATTAGCCAAATCCAAAGAATTTGCATATGGAAATTTTACAGCCTCTATTGGAGTTTTGTCTTTTCCCTGTGTGTTAGCGTTTCCCCAACTTGGAATTTTTTTATCTCTAAGACTTTCTGCCATTTTAATAATGTTTTTGTATTAATAAATATAACCTTTTTTGCTTTAAGTATCAAACCTAACTATAAAATTCAATGGATAATCAGGTAAAGACTTAATTGGTTGTGGTAATTTTGCTATTGCAACCATATTTAGTTCGTTATCATATAAACCGATTGTAGTAATATATGGAGCTAAAAAAGAACCAGTTGGGTCCAATGATGAACTTACCTCATAATCATCAAAACTTCCAAATTTGTTAGGATTTAAAGATGATGTGAAAGGAAATTGAGATGTTCTTACATATTTAATACCATCGTTATAAATAGATGCACTTAATTCAGTACCATCTTTTCTATTAGGGTCTGTTATTGATAAGTTTGTTTTTGATGCACCTAATATATAACATGCTGATGGGTTTTGTGAATAGTTGAATTCGTTTTCCAAAATAGAAAGAAATATTTCATTTTCATATATTGTTTTGGTTGAACGAAAATCTAAAAAGTAAGAACCCATTACCGAACCAGAAACGATATCTCTAGTTAGCACAATCGTTCCTCTATCATAAAAAATATTACCAGCAACATTACTACCAGAATCTAAAAGATTTGAATATCCATCATCGGTATAAGTTTTTGATGTAGAATTATCCGTTAATACTACCGAACCTATTTTTATACCTTCACCATAAAATTCCTGTGGGATGGATAGTACAACTATTTCATTTCCTATATTTCTTTCATCTGTAGATGCGTAGTTTTTTCTTAAACCAGATTCCGTTAAAATAGATGCAGTTGCTGAATTTCTATAAAATTGATGTTTTATTGATGCATATATAACTTTTTTGTTATATCCTTCGCTTGGTACTTCCGCATCCAAATCAATGTATGTATTTGTATGGTCTTCACCAAATACAGGTCTTATATCATTTTCATCCAATCTCCACTCTTTGTAAACCTTAAAAGGCCTTACAACTATATCCGATTTCGGTATTTCTTTAAACATCTACTTTTAGCTTTTATATAAATATTTCTTAAATGAAAAACCCCCTTTCGGGGGATTTCATATTTTATCTATTTCTAATATTAGAATGAAAGTTTTACTTTAATTAAAACCTCTCTATCAAAAGATTTAGGTATTGGTTGTGATGTTTTTGCTACAGCCAATGTTTCATTTGAATCATTTAACAAACCTACAGTTGTGATGAATGTTTGTGGGTCAGTTTCAAATGTTGGTTCTGCAAAACTTCCATCGGTATTAACAAATGATGGATTGTTTGAATAGTTGAACTCTCTATTTGTTGCTCTTACAAAGAAATGTTGAGTAGAAATGTTTTCAGTTCTACGAGCATCAAAATCAGCTCCTCTCTTAATTGCGTAATATAATCTTTTATGATTATATTGAGAAGCCGCTGTGCTTAAACTTGGTATTAAACTACCTTGAGATTGCCAAGCTTCATTAAACACATTTCCTATTGTAGTTCCTATCGCTGTTGGGTTAAGAACAATTATACCTCTATCAGGATAGAAATATCCAAATCCTTCTCCAGTTGATACATCGTAAGTTCTAATAACAGTTGCATCTAATTGTGTTCCTAAATTTAAAGAACCAGATGCTATTTTAAATACTCTACCTGCTTTTCCATAAGTATCTCCAAATTTCTTACCACTATCATCTATAAAAGTGAATAATCCGTTTGAACCAGACATTTTCAATGACCAGTTACCTGGATCCATTGATTCTCTAAATCTTGCTCTAGATACATTAATAACATAAATGTCGTTTGAATCAACATCCAATCCAGCACTATTTTCAAATGAGAAGAAATTATCATTACTTTCCAATAACATAGATTTGTATTGATAATATGTTCCTTTAGTTGCTAATAATGAATCTGGGTCTATATCTAAAGTTGCAGAACCACTTCCATATGCATGTCCATATGCTATTGCAAATTGTACTTCAGCTGAATCATCAGTTGCTGGACTTACATTATAAACGTTCATATAGTATTCAAAACTATCTTGAGCTGTTTGTGTAGATGATGTAAAGAAAGATACTAATGAAGCTGAATCGTTACTCCATAAACCGGTAGTCACTACTTCTGTTTTTGCATTTACTTTATCAAAATCACCAAATCTTTTGTAAACACCAGTACTTACACCAATGTTTGTTCCTATTTGTTGGCCGGCAGGTAATACAGTATTAACTCTTGAAACAAGATTATCTAAATCAAATCCACCTGTTCTATTTATTTCTTCGAGTAACGCTGCGGTAATCTCCGGTGATGCTATTTGTGTTGCCATAATTAATTAACTTTTTTTATATTATTGTTGTTGGTAAGTTACAGTTACAGGTATAGTTTGAGAACCACCAGTTTCATTACCATAAACAGTAATTGTTGTTTTTATATCAGAAGTTAAATTTCTATTTGGTTGGAATTTAAATTCTAATCCACTTACAACCTGTGCTGTTGTAGTAACTTCTTCACCCAAAAATACTGGTACTGTACCAACTGCATTTGCTCCTCTTGAAACTGTCAATATACCAGCGTTTTGATTTGCCAATACAACAGTGTATCCAGCGTTTGTGTTACCTGCTGGAGATGTTGTTGGAGTTAATGCTACAACACCTTCGTATTGATATACACTAATAGAACTAATACCCAATGATACCACAGGTATTCTTGTTGTTCCTTTAGGTAAGGTAACTAATTTGTATTTCAATACTTGAGTTTCATCAGGACTAGCTTCCGTAATAGGAATTGCTCTAATTGCTGAATCGTAAAAAGCTGAACCCTTTGGGTGAGCTGCTTCATAAAGTGTATAATCAATCTCATCATCTCCCAAAGCGAATTTGGTGATGTCCAATCTTTGACCGGATGCTAATTTTTGTCTACCTTTTTTGGTAAGAATCGCATCTACGGTAATTTCGGTATTATCTAAATATGCCATTTGATATTGTTTTTGTTTGTATTTTCTAAAATAAATATAACTATTTAATATTTTCAATTTTATGTTACTATCAAAATCGGTTCACCACTACCTCTACCAGTATCCGCAACTCGAAGGATATTAGGATTAGTTGTGAAGATTTCTACTGGGTCCAAACCATCCGGCGTTGTAGTTGCGTCTTGTTTAGAACCTTTAAAATAAGAACGTTGCATTCCTTCACTAAGATTGTTTACAAACTTATAGTGTGAAGGTAAATACCCATTTAATTTTTTAACTTCCACCACCGCTCCAGTTGCTGTTAGGGTTGGACTTCCTAATGGTAACTTTGATATTTTATATCTATATTTTGTTAAATATTGATATCCATATTTTATTTGTTGACCAGGTATGTTTGTTGCCGGCCATCCTTCAGTTTGAATTGCTACTCTTTCTTGATAACTTTCTTTTACCACATAAACATTCTGTCTATCCGAAGTAAGGTTTCCAATTGTATCATTATCCCAAACTTTAGCAACACCATTTTTTCCGTAAAGTCCAAAACCTGCATTTGATAAACTATCCTTATCCATTCCAATTTGAACTAATTTAAATGAATCTGCCTGTCCTATTAAAGTAGCTCCAAATTTACAATCAATATTAATAGAACCTGTTGGTGGATATGTTGGATATTCTGTTTCTATGAAGTTTTCATTTATTGGTAAAATTTCAGCATCATATGTTGGATTATCTGCAACCAATTCTGGTTCAATATCAGTTATAATTGTTTCGTATGTATCATATGTATTATCAAATATTATATCTTCTATTGCATTAAATTCTGCATTTTTAACTTCATATGATGATAGTATCTTATTATTTTCAGCAACATCAATTGATGATTGATAATCTAATTTAATTGATTCTACTGGCTTCCAAGCATGCTTACTTCTTTCCAAAAAGTGAGGTTCAATTAATAAACCTTTTGAAATTTTAGCTCTTGCTGGCGCAAGGTCTTGTAATACATCAAATAAAGATTTATTAATGTATCGTACTAACTGAATGTATTCATAGATATTTCTATCTAATCTTTCAAAATAGTATTCTCTAAGATTTTCTAATTCTCGATAAGTATCTTTATACTCATCTCTAGGGTCACCAATATAGTTATCAATATTGAAATCACCAAATGCTTTTAAGATATCCATATTCAACTCTTTAATCGGAGAGAAGAATAATCCTAAACGATTTGAATCTATTGGAGCTCTATCAAATGATTTTTGAGTTGCTCTTACTTTATGAGATAATTGTTTTCCAGTTTGAATTTCAATATCTTCAAATCTGATTTTGTTTCCAAAAGAATATCCAGTAGATGGAACGTTTGCGGTAACAGTTCTTTCATATGGTTCATATTGATATGGATATGAAGATGCTGAATAGAAATTGCTTGCCGTTGCATAGTTTTCACCATACGTTGTGTTTATTGCAACATTCTTTATAGCGTTGTCCAATGTTCTATCTTTTGGATATTCAAAATCTAAACGGAATATTAAATCAGAGGTAGATGCTGTATATGAGTTACCATTAATTGAATCAGGAAATAATGTGTGATTATTAAATTTACTTTTTTGTAAAGGAACTCTCCACAAACGGAATTCATCAACATTACCTTCATATCCATTTCCACCAATTTGTAAAGTAGAACCAGTTTCCCATTGAGAATCTATACAGAATAATGACATACTTACCGATGTTATTATTCTATCACCATTTGTAGTTGATAACCAAACTTCATACCAAGAACCAGTACCAGCTGTGTTGTATCTATTGATTGCTACATTTGAATAGTATTCCGTTGATATTGGAAAATCTAAACTTCCTGTTTTATAATCAGGACCATACACATATTCTATTGATGTGTTTATATATGGATAATTCAATCCACTTGTCTCAAAATATGTACTTAATGCTTGGTCACCACCAAAGTTTAATTCTAATTTACCAAATGAACCAGTAGTTTGTATTAAATCTAAACTCCATTCACTACCACTTACAAGTGTATATGATGTGTTTGGAATTAAAGATGGTTTTATTCTAAATTCTATACAATTAGGATATCCTTCTGTTGAGTAAGAATGCCATGGTACTTTTATCGCAGAGGTATCATCTAATGTTATTGCTGCTGTTCTATCATCAAATGTAAATTGAGTAGTTCCACCTTTTGTTGGGTCTTGAGGACCACCAAATTCCATTATTGTTAATAACGATTGAGGAACTCCATAGCAAGCCATAATAGCTTTCATAGCTCTTGAAGTACCTTTATTTTTTAACAAATATGGAAGGTTGTTTAAGATTCTTCTCCATACTTCTTGGTTTGCATCCAATAAAGACATTCCATACTTTTGTGTACCATCTTTATTTAAACCAAATGCATACTCCCAAAGGAATTTAGAATCATAAGCTTTTTTAGCATTCCATCCTAAACTCTCAAGCATATGGAATACCATTTCATCTATTATTCCTATTTGCTTTTTATGAGTTAGAATTTTATTTTTACCAACAGCATTTATATAAGACCAAAGAATATCAAAGTGTTGTCCTAACATATTTAGGAATACAAAAAATTCTTCATTATTATAATCCTCTTTTATAAATTCAGGTATGTTGTTTATTAAATAATTAGGATTATTTTTATCATAATTAGCTGATAAATTAACCAAACTATTTATCCAAGCAACAGCGTCTATTCCTGTTGATGGTTTAAGCGAACCATTTGTATTTTTTGGATATGATAAAATTGTATCATATTCTGTATCGGTGTATAAAAAGTTTTCAAATCCATCAAAATTATTAACTATTTGATTTATTGAATCGATGTAATTATTTGCTTCAACATATACCGTTGCTGAACCTGATGCGGAACTACTTATTATATTATCATACCTTGATTGATAATATTCAATCATTTGTACTTTATAATAAAAGTTATTTGCTCTTTCTTCAGCTGAACTATAATTTACAAAATTTTCAAATATAAATTCAGAACCACTAACGTATTGTATTTCTAATTTTTTTGTATCGATTAATGAACCGCTAGCTATTTTATTTATCAACGATGTTGATGTTTGAGAACCACTAGCCATTAATTCATTAAACGCAGACCAACCAATTCCATTATCAGGCTCCAAAGAAAAATTAGGTCCTTTAATATTAATACAACTTTTTTCAATATTTGAAACTAAAGTTACTGTTTCTATTATAGGATTTGATTGTGGTTTAGAAATCCAAACTAAATCATTAGGTTGAATATCCGTACCAATTGGTTCGTAAAGTTTTACAATTAAAGAATCTCTACTACCTGTCCAAGTTGTTATTATTCTATTATTACCATCACCTAAATGCAAAAGATGCGTCAGATATTTTGATGACTCATCTTCCATTTGGGTTTGGTTAAAAAGAGCTTCAAAACCTTCAGAAATTCTACTTAATGCAACTGCTCTTGGTATTAGTAATTTTCCTTTTCTAAATTTAATTGTAATAAGTTCTTCTTTACCAGCAATTACTTCATTATCATTTACAGTATATGGTACAAGCTTTACAGAAAACGTAATAAAATCATCATCTTCTATTACTTTGTTTCCAAGTTTTTCTAAAACCGATTTTACGTTTAGTTGTATTGTACCCTGTGCGCTAATTTGTTGAAATGCATCTCCATAAAATAACTTTGCATATTGGGTATCTCTTGATTTATAAGAAATATTAAAATTAACATCCGTACCAACATAATCAGCAGGTGTGATTTCTTTTGGATATGTAATATCAAATATATCAGGAATAGTAACTAAAGTTTCAGTTACAACTTGATATACTAATTCTAATTTTTCTCCTTGAAGAGGTCTAATTACTCCAATAGCACCTACATTTGTTCTACTAAAGTATGGTACTAAAATTACTTTATAATTTCCAACAGAATCAAAAGCTGATGCTGGTATTGCTACTAAAATTGATTTTCTTTCTGTACCACCAGCCGTATCTACAGTTTGAAATTCACTAAATGTAAATTCTTTTTTATTTACATAAATTTTTAAACTTGATAAAGCTCCCGTTACATATAATCCTATCGTTACAGGTTCTTGAGAATTTTTATTATACTTTCTAGTAGTTTCTGAATTTACTAAAGATATTTCATTAATATCAACTACTTCTTCCGGAATCGATTCGGTTGTAATTGATATTGTTAAATTTGATTCAACTAAAAAATTTGTTGATACACTCTTACCAGGTTCAGCAACTAATGGTTCATAATCCTTATTCTCACCATTTATTAATATGTTTGTTACTCTATACGAATTTACATCTGCGGATTCTATATACAAATTTGCACCAATTGGTATAGTTACTACATTTTGACCAGGTGTGAGTTTTATAAAATCTAAAGATGGTACATTTGTTACTCTTTGTCTTCTAAGCCCAGAATCAGTAGGAACAATATTCAAATCAGAATTTTCTATATTAATAGGCCTTCTTCTTCTAAAAATAGATTCTCTTGCACTTGTATCTCTTGTATCTCTATTTCTATTTAATATCCTTCCTAATAACCCCCTTCTGCGTGGTGTATCATTTGCTTGTTCCGTATTTAAAAATTCTCGTCTATTTCCAGTAAGTCTTGTTATAGGTTGTGTTATTGCTGCTTCAGTAACTATACCACCATCGATTGGAGATAAAGTTGAGTATGAAATCTTAACAGCTTCTGGATTTTGAGTTGTTATTGATATTGAATAATAATTGTTTGTATCATCTGAATTCTTATTAGATACATCCAATGTGAATTCTAATTCTGCATTTAATGGGTCAGCTGGTTCAAATATACTTTCACCATCTTTAGTTACCTTTGTGATTGAGAATATGTATCTTGGTACATCTGTATATACCATTTCAGGTCTTACTATCCTATCCCTTGCAATTACATCATTTCTATAAAGATATGAATCGTATCCATTAATTGAATAATCAAATGATGGTTTAACCAATTCATCAATTGGTTTTCTATTGGAAACTACATTAATTTGATATTGCTCTCTTGTCGTATATCCATCTTTTACTAAAGTTATAACATACTTTCCCTTTGCTTTTAATATATCAGATGCATAAACTTTTAAATTTTCCGGTGTTACTTTATATGTGTTCTCACCAGCAACAAATATTGCAGCATTATTTACATTAGATTTTATAAAGAACGATGCTTGAAAATCTGCATTTTCAGTTCCCAAATATCTTGGGTCTTTAACTATAATAGGTGGAAGATTACTACCGTTTCCCCCATCTACACCATCATTACCGAATACAGGTTGAATCACTTTATCTCTTACATCATCAAATTGACTAGTAGGTGCAATAATTTTCCCACCACCACCTTGTGTTATATAAGGAACTTCTGATGAGAAACTTATATCTCCTGCTAATATTTCTTCTTTATAAAATCTCATTATTCCATTATTTGTATATTTTGATTTTCAGCAATTTGTTCATCTCTATTACCAAATCCCATTCCAAAACCTCTTTCTACAACTCGTCCACCACCTCTACTTCCACCAAATCCGATTCCTTGTGGTGTTGGTGTTGGTAACTCTGTTGTAGTAACTGTTTCTTTTAAATCAATATTTGGTAGCCCATCAGGTGTTACAATTATATCAACTGGATTTGGGAAAGGTTTTGGTGTATAATCAACTTTAATTATATCATCTTGTTGTAAATTTTGTTTTCCACATGGAATTAATTGATTAAATCTATATAATCCAAATGCACCTTTCCAAGAATTTTCTTCCATACAAAAAGTACCTACAACACCATATTGGTCTGTTTGTATTGTTTGTAGTGTACCACTATCATCTAAATAAGTAAACATACTTTGTGCATAAGATGCAGGTATTCCCATTCTTGTTATTTCATAACTATAATATGTTTTACCAGTTGGTAATTGTTCCGTAGGTGGAGCGGTTGGTGGTGGAGGTGGTGGCAACTCTAATTGAAAATCTTTTTTCTTTTTTAATTTTAATAATTTTGATTCGCTTTCAGTCCTTTTTCTATTTTCAATAACCTCTCTAGCTCCTATAACTTTATCAGTAGCCAAAACTTCAGTATCGGATTGTTTAACTTTCATAACTTGGCTTACGATATCTACACTAGAATTTGTATCCAATTCAACTTGTGTACTTTGTTGATAAACAGGTTTTGATAAATTAAAATCCAATGCTTTAATATAAAGTTCTAAACAAATTTTCTTTACAGACGATTTTGATAAATCTAATTTTGGACTTGTTCTTTTAGGTTTTCCAAAATTTAAATCATTCGGGTCTGATATTTTATTTGTAAACTCATTTATTGCTGCTTGAGTAAACGTACTTTGAACTTTTTCTAAAAAAATCTCTAAGCTTGAAATTTTGTATTCTGTTTTAAGTTTATCAACCCAATTCTTACCCCATTTATTAATAAGAAATTTTTCTACATCAATCGGTTTAACATCTTCAACGATAGATAATGCTGCAGCTATGGTATCTTCTCTAAATTCACCATCTTTTACAAAGATATTAAATCTTTCAAAAAGTTCAGTACCTTCTGTTTCTTTTCTTTTTAATGGAAACAATCTCATTTCTGTTCTTGATGGGGATATTTCAGATATCCATAATTTATCAAATTTTCCATCACTACCTACTCTATGATTTATTAAATTTACTTGAGTTTTGAATATACCATTTTCATATCCTGCTTCTTGTAATAATCTTTCAACATCTATAAAATATTCTGTAGGGAAGTTATATGCTTGAAGCATAGTACCATCTGCTATTAAAAAATAATCAGATATATTTTCAGATGTCAATGGTATATATCTTGCAAGTCCCCAATCACCTTGAGGTAATTGATTATCATTAGCATCATATACAATAAACTCAATAGCATCTTTACTACTAAATCCAAAAAATGACTGTAAATTTCCTTTTTCAAAAATTTCTCTATCTTTTGAATTAATAAAGTAAGCTTTATTATTAATTATATCTTTAAAGTTTTTTAATGCCATATACTATTAAGGTTCAAATTTAGGTCCTCTTTGTTTTTGTAAAGCCATAGGAAGATTTAAAGTTGATTTATTTGTTTTAATAACTAAATTAGCTGTGTATGATTTATCACGACTTGTACCAACACCAGCAGATGGTGCAAATGAATCACATCGTTTAGCATTATTTTTCACTGCTATTTTAATTGTTTCTTTTGGTTTGATTGTAAATGATTTTGGCATATCTATCATTCCATTAGCATCTCCAGTTTGTGAGAAATTTACAGTTACATCTTCAGTTGAAAAATTGTAAAATTCAATATCAGGACCATTTATCCAACTACCATTTCCATCATCTTTTGCTCTACCTCTAAATGTTAAATCTGGATATTGTTGTTCGGCTTTATTAATAACTTTTACAGAAATATCCATACCAACCTTTGCTCCTTCAGCTTGTTTAGCTTGCTTACCTTCTAATACATCTTTTAATCTTGCATTTTCTTCTGATAAAGCTTCTACCCTTGCTGTTAGAGAAACTCTTTGAATTGCTTCTGATGTTGCTCGTTGTAAAGCGTTTTGCAAATCAGTAATTGATGTTTGTACTTTTGAAACCGATTGCTGATTAGTATTTTGGTAACTTGCTGCTAATATTTTTTCAGCATCCAATTCTGCTCTCAAGTTTTCAATCTCCGCTTCTAATTCTCTTATTCTTGATTCTAATTCGGAAATTTTTTGATTTAAATCTCTTATTGTTCTATCTCTAGCTTCAATTTCAGCAAGTGCTTCATTATAGATACTACGAAGAACCATATCAGGAAGTTCAGGAACTTCAACTGGTAATAGTTCTATTATAGTTGTATCAATAGATTTAATTAACTGCTCTTTGTTATATCTTGGTTTTGTAAGTTTTGATGAGACAATACCATCTTCTGTATCAATTTCTTCAAATAAATTGATATTATTATTTTTCTTTTTAAGTGCTGAAGAGCCACTTACTAAAAGTTTATCAACAAATACTTCGTTTTTTAAACCTGTTTTCATTTTTTTATTTTACAACAACAAAAGTTATATCATCATCAAAATATTGAACCGCACCATTTATATCTACTTTAAATTCAATAATGTAAGTTCTATCAACTTCCCAATTTGTTAAATCTAATTTTATAAAATTTCCGTTTGAATCACAATCTACTTTTGAATAATCGCTAAATGGAATTATTACATCTTGTGTTTCAAAATCTTTAATTTGATAATATGTGGTTTGTGGTAAATATTTTATACTTTTATATGGAAATTTTGATGCAAATGTTTTAAGTGGATATAACTCTCTACCAACTATTCTTAATGTTGGAGTTGTGTTTATTTTATATTCTTTACTTAAATTAGAAATTCCAATTTTTAAATTTACATCTGTTATTGGTAACAAAGAACCCGTGCTGAATTGCTGGTCATCCCATCCTATTCTTATCTTTGGTTGATATATTGTATGCGTTTCTTTTCCAAATAATTTTACAATTCCATAATCATTATTATCATCTTCTTTTGAATTAGAAAACTTAATGATAATACCATCATTTGGTATAGAATTGTTTAACCATCCTTCCAACATATTTTTAACATCCATATCAATATCAGCAGAACTATATGAAAAATTTTGTGTTGATGTATATCCAGTATACCACACTCCACCAAAACCAGAATACGAACCAGTTGAACCTAATGCAAAATTTGTAGTTATTCCATTTGTTGTTGTATTTTGTAACCACTTAATTTTAGCATCACCTTCTCTATGTCTCCAGGTTACACCTTGTGTAGATATTTCATCAAATCTAGTTCCTTTACCCATTTCCCAGCTTCCAGAAATTGGATAAGCGTATAATGTATATTCTAATGGTATTTCTTCACTTTCAGTTTCTTTCATTAATAATTTTACTTCATCTAATCTTGCATTATTATCAGAAATAGATTTAGATATATATGATATATCAAATTTAATTAATGCTCTTGATACGTCTTTTACACTACCATAGTATATTTTGCTAACTTCCAAAATTTCATCTAAACCTGTATTTTGGTTAGGTTGCTGCAAATAAATCGATGCATCTTTTGATGCTGTTAAAAAGCTATACATTATTTAACCCTCCCCCTTATATCTGTATTTGGAAATTTAATTTCGAAAACCGATGGGTCTAAAGATGGATAAATTATTTTATCTTTAGTTGCCGCTTCTATATTATATGCATTAGGAGAATATACTCCACCACATTTATTATTAAATTCAATATATGAAACTGATGATACTCCGTCAACACTTGCTATTAATAATTCAACTTCACTAATGTTTATAGTTTGGTTAAATGACCAATTATCAATGCTAAAGTAATTTTTTATTTCATTTATACAATTTGTCAATACTTCACTTTTATTATAATTTGTAAATACCTTTATTTCAAAATCAATACCAATGTTAATAACAAATCCATCAATTATGTTTACACCATCGGTAAGCATTCTATATTCGTTTAGATATGTTTTTAAATTTTCTTTTACTGCTCTATTAATCGGAGTTAAATTTGATTTTTCATCATATCCTAAAACGTACAAATTAATTGCAAAAGGATTGTTTTTTTCATTTTCATTATTTACCTTTCCAATTAAAAAGTTTTGAATATCTTTTTTAACGCTATCTTCTGTTGGTTCTTCCGTATCCGGCTTTCTTACAAAACTCATTACTAAGTCAGTAAACTCTTGTAGATTATTTGGAGATGCTAAAATTGAAGAAGGTGAATTATTATCTAATTTACCATCAGCTATTGCAAATGATTTTGCTACAGACCCATACTTCGGAGATAATGATAATGCTCTAATTTGATAATCTTTTGAAGTAACTGCTCTGTTTTGTGCTCCAAAATAAGCTAAAGCATTTTGTCTAATTTCTTCTATTGTTTCAGAACCTCTACCACCAACCGCTGGTACTTCATTATCAACTGCTATTGAATTTCTTATTGTATTAAATATAGCTTGTTCTTGTATTGTGTATGTAGATACATCGTTTTCTAACTCAAACGAATTAATTCTTGTAAGTTGATTTTTTGCTACATTCGATTGAACACCACCACCCACATAATACTTTACAGTTATAGTTGTATTTGATGGAGATGTTCCATATGTTTTTGTTTTTAAGAAATTCGTTGGGTCAAATGATTCTTCTAATCTACTAATAGAGTTTGGTAATCCCAACCCAACATTTTTAAGATTTGGAATTAAAGTTTCATCAGATGCCGATGGGTCACCTGCTCCAAATTGTAAAGTTTTTGTACCATTTTGATTTATATTAACTGCAAATCTTCTTGGAGTTTTTATTGTTTTTAAAATGTATGGTACTGATTCTTTAAATTGATAAAGGTCAGGATCATTTGATTCTGTATTTGTATAATCTACAAAAACCATTTCTTGTGCAAGGTATGGAACTTCGTACCATTTATTTCCATCAGAATCTCTAACATCATAAATTGAAATTATGTTATCTTCCAATAAATTTATTGCTTGATATGGTACATAACTTCCAAAATTAAATTCTACAGTTTTAATTTCAGCTGATATAGCTTGTACATATTTCTTTAAAAGATATAAAGTTGGTTCTTTAGTTACCGAATCCGTTTGGTAAACTACCGAAGTTCTTCCGTTTGGGTCATTAAAATCAACTACATCGGTTGTAATAAAATTAACATTAGATTCATTTGATTGTATTTGAATTCCTTCTTTTACTCTAAGAAAATATTTTGAATCAGGTTTATTATTTGGACCATTTCCAACAGAAGGTACTAATTGATAAACTGATATAGTTGTTATTGCTGGTGATGTTACTTTTGGTTTGTATCCTAAATATTGAGATAATGCCATTACACTGTTTATATCTTCAGCGTATGTTATCATTGATTCCTTTAAGGTATCATCTATATAAAATCCCATAACATCACCAATATATGATGCCATTTCAATAAACATCATACCAGGAGATGCATCACTAAAATCGTTATAGGTCTTTGGAAAATAAGTTTTAGCAAAATCAACAAGGTTAGCTTTAAAAGCACCAAAATCTTTATTTAAATATTTTATATCCTTTCCTCTATTTACAAAATTTCTATTCATTGTTGATTTTATTGTTGAAATGTTACCACTGTTTGTGCTGTGTTATTTGGACCCGATGCTATTGAGAATTTTAAATGCAAATTAACTATATTATTATTTCTCTCCGATACTGAATCTACTTCTATTGAATCTACAGTTACATATGGAATCCATCTAGCAATTGTATCTAAAACCTCAGCTTCTATTCTACTAGCAATCTCATCGGTAAGTGGTTCGAATAAAAATTCTTGCAAACCACTACCAAATTCAGGCTGCATAAGTCTTTCACCTCTTTTGGTTAATAGAAGATTATTTATATTTGTTCTAACTTGGTCAATTGTAAAAAATGTTTGATTAAATGCAATATTTGTTATTTTTATTGGCAAAGATATACCTAAAGCATAATCTCTATACTCTTTTATATCTTGAACCAAATTTTGACCTAAAGGAACTGCCATTTTTACTTCTTAAACCTTTTAACAAGCTCTGAATAATCTCTATTCAATGCCTTATCTAACGATTCATTGCCAGTTTGTACACCTAATCCAGTTTTTTGTGCACCACCAGCAAAATCACCATAACCCATTTTTTCAGCTAATGCTGTTCTACCTACTATTGAACCCATATCCGATTGTCCAAAGTTCATAGTTCTAAATCCACCATCTCCCTGTGGGATTCCTCCTCTTGTTTCATTGAGGATTTGATTAATCATTGGATTTTTACTAAATTCCTTTTGTTTTGTTTCAACTATTTTTGTAGGTTCATCTCCTAAAATAGCTTTAGCCATACTTAATCCTGTGCTTTTAGGTTGCTTTTGTTCAGCTAATACCTTTTTCATCTCAGACCTTACAACTTCTTTAATAAGAGTAGGAAGTTGTTGTTTGATTTCCTCTTTAATTAAGATTTGAATGGCTTGTATTAGTTTGTCAGTATTCATAATTTCTTATTTGTTATGTAAATAAATATTTAATTCATTTATTTTTGGGATTTATCCAAATTATAGTGAAAATGTTTTAGAAGGTGGTTTTGGTAATTCTTTCAAATTCTTCAATTGTTCTGCTCCAATACTTGGAATAGGTACTTTTGGAGCCTCTAATTTAATTGTTGGAACTTTGACTAAATCTTCAGGCAAAGGTATGTTTGAAGGAAATGAAGGTCTTATTGGTATATTCGGAACAGGCGGACCATCAGGTATTCTATATCCATCCCATTTTATAAAAGCAGGTGCAGGTGTTGCTGGTGGTGGGTATTGTGCTAAAACATTTATAATACCACCAACAGTAAGCATGTGTGTTTTACAAAAATTTACAAATGGATTAATCCAAACAACACTAGAAGGTTTTATAAATAATGTTGGTGGAGTTATGTTAAAATTAGGTATTTCTGGTATTTTGTCTTTAATCATTTCATATACCATAACCTTAATTTCATCTTTTGTAGGTATTTTGGGTAATTGGATATTTGGAAGTGGTGGTATAAATCCATCTATAATATCTTTTACCATTTTTTCTAATTCTTCTTTAGTTGGTATTTTTGGTATATCAATACCAGGTAAACTAAGTTCAGGAATTAAACCATTTACTGTGTCTTTAACGTATTTTTTTATTTGAGCTTTTGTTGGCTTTGGGCTAGGAATACTATTAGATAAATCTACAGCTTTTTGAATAGCCTCTTCAATAGGGGTTATAATTGCAGATTTTATAGGTTCAATAAGTTGTTCTTTAATTTGTTTTTCGGCTTCTTCTTCTAATTTTTTTTTAGCCTCTTCAATTAATTTTTTCCTATCAGGCAGTTTTGGAAATTTAATAAATTTTCCTCTTTTTAAAACTTTATTAGGAGATGGGATTTTTGTTTCCCTTGCCAATTTGATTAGTAAAACAGCAGGATATATTACAGGATGAGAAAGTATATTAGGGTCAGTAATCTTTTTCTTTAATATCTTATCGGCTGTATCGTATATATTAATTTCACCAAGTGGTGGTATATCTACTGTTTGCTTTTTTAATTCATCTATTGCTGCTTTAGTTGCCGCTTTTTCAGCAGCTATTCTTGCAGCATCTAATTGTAATTGTACTGGTTCAGGTCCTAAATTTAAAACTGTGCCAGGTGCTGGTATTGTTGATTGCCATCCACCCGGTCTTATTAATGGGTTTGGAAATGGTGATAAAGTTGCACCAGCCCAATATGCAGTTAATGCAGGTGCTATTTCATCCAATAAATTAAAATTTCCAATTCCTGCATTTTGTCCTTTTTTCATAGCTTCTTTAATTCCAGTAATTAAAGCCGCTTTATTACCATTTACTACATTACACCCATAAAGTAAATCACCACCTCTTTTAACACAAGCATCATATTCATCTGCTATTGATATTGCGGCAGAATCTAAATCTTTTCCAAATTGACCACTAGCCAATTTTCTAAGCATATTTACTTTATATACCGCCCACATTATCTACTTAAATAATTATTATTTGAAAGAATCTGATTCAACTTTGCTTTTATCAAATTAAATTCAGCAACATTTGTAGGGCCGGTTGATGTTGGTCCACATGGTGTTGCATATTGTTGTTTAGTTATTGCTGAAATTAAATCTTTTAATAATTGTACCAATTCACCACCCATAACCATTTTTTGAATGGTAGCTCCATTGTTACCAACATCTCCAAACTTTCCTAAATATATTTTTCCGTTTCCACTTAAAAGTCTAATGTCTCTATTATTTGTATTGATTATAACATTATCATTTACGTTTGCATTTATACCTAATTTATTATCAATTGATAACGCACCATCTGAAATAAATCCGTAATTCTTTTTAGAATAAAATATCATTTCAGCATTTTTAGCTGATAATATTATTCTTCCAGAGTTTAAAAGAAGTTGGTCTCCAATTAATTTAGAAGGATACCCTTTAAATGAGTTTGGTTTTGTTTCAAAATCAGATGAACCTTTATCAGAAACAGTACCTGGTTGAAATGGTAATTGATATTGGTTTGCACTCAAAACAATAGAACTACCATCTTTATTTATATCTTCCTCAATCGGAACAGTTATTTCTTTTTTTCTATCTGTTTCATTTTCAGAATTTCTTATGATAATTGTTGGAGAAAATTGTCTTTTTACATTATTATATCCAGAAAATCTTATTGATTGACCAAATCTACTTTCAATTAATAAATCACCCTCATATAACTTTAGTTTATGAATTTTTTCTGGCTTAAAATACTTTCCCAACCCTTTTGTTCCTTCGGAATTTCCAGTATTACTTTCAGAAATTGTAGTTTCATTTACTTTAGCATAATTTGAAGTTTTATCATATGGAACCTGTTGGACATCATTTCTTAAATAAGAACTTATAAAATTTTCATCTGCATTAAGATTTGGAGTTGGTTCAAATCCTACTCTTTTATATAAAACAATCCCAGACTCTGTTTGTATAATTTCTACTATTTCATTCGGCGTTGGTAGTGATACAAAATTTTTATCAAAAGGAAATGCTAAAGGTAATTCAGTTAAAGGTGTAACACTATCGGAACTATATCTAAATTCAATTGCTCCTATTAATCTAGAATCAAATAAGTCATTTTCCTTATCTTTTATTTTTGGATGTGTTTCATCAATAATTACAGAGTAAACAATACCATAATTTGATTTGGATGTACTTACTTTACCATATGATGTACCTACTACATTTAATAACCTTGAAAGTGTAGTTGCCATTTTATTTTATTGATTTTTTTAATTCATCTAATTCAAATTCTAAATCATCAACTCTTTCTACTTCTTGTTTAGTTTCTTCTAATTCTTTAAGTAGTTGATTTTTTTCAAATTCAGTTAAGAAACCATCTTGTCCCTCTGTCTTTTTATCTGCTGCTATAATTTTAGTTGCAATAGTTGCTAACTTAACCAATTGGTCATCGTTTTTAACAGAACTATCAATTAATGATGAAAGTATTGGTCCTACTGATGCAACATCACCTGCATGCTTTATCATTTTCTTTAATTCTTCTATTAAAGAACTTATTTTTTGTTTTTTACTTAGTTGATTGTTATAGATATCCTCAAATAGAGAACTAAGGTTTTTTCCTTTAAATAACTCGAAATCTGTTGACATAGTAATTCTTTTATATATGTCTATAAATATGTGTATCAGGAAAAGTTGGGATTAAACTGGAATTATCTCAATTTTAATCTTAGGCTGGTATCCTTTTGGTAGTTGATTATTGATACCTTTGAATTCGTTTACCTTATCTTTAAAGTAAGTAATTTGTAATATACGGTCAGTTAGATTCATTACCGTTTGTGATGATGTGGACATTTCCTTTGTATCTCTTTTCATATTAAGAGCTGGTCTATTTGGAAAGAACTCCTTTCTCATAGCTTGTGCTATTTCTGTCCAATCGTTTACATTATCAACTGATTTCTCCGCTGATAACTTTCTCATCTTTGAACTTAAATACTTCTCACCATTTGTATATCCTGCATCGGTGAACATATGTCCGTGATTTGTACGAACAATTGGTGATTCCGTATTTTGTAATTTAATATCAGGTTTATGTTTAGATGTAGTTTCCACACTAATCATATGCTTTGGTGAAGATATGAATGTGTGGCCTTTAAGAGATAATCCACTTTTACCTTTGTATGTAATTGTTGCTTTTAATGCCTGTTTTAATGTAGGTTGTTTGATGATGTTTCTCATCTTATCACCATCAGGTCCAGGTTTACCACCTTTCTTTACAATCTTATGCTCTGCTTCATCGTGTCCAACCAAAAGTGCTGAATTTACAACACCTATTCCGTTTTCGTTTAATCCTTCACTCCAGTCAGTTACTAAATCATGCAGATATGCAACTTCTACACCATCGATGATAGTGTGTACAATTTCTAAAGATGGATTATAAGCTCTATCTCTATTCTTAGCCAGAATAAATTTATCTCCAACTTCTTTAGATACAATGATACACTCTGAAAGTTTCATACTTAAATTCTTTCTGAATAAACTATTTGTCCTTGTTTGTCTTCAATTGATAAAACTGCGTTTCTGAACTTTCGTTTCATTGCTTCATATGATGCAGGTATTGCATCTTTAATCTTTACAGGTTCTTGATGTATTACTTTTTTGTTTTGGATTATTACAATTGTCCAAGGGCCAGATTGGCTTCCTTTACGAACACCTGCCATAATTTTAGACCAATTTCCTTCAGTTAATAGAGATTTTAACTTTATCATATTATTTGTCTGTTAAATGTTCTATTGCAACATAAGTATGTCTAATAAACATCAATATTATTACACCAATTAATGCATATAGTGTTTCCGTTTGGTATTTCCAAAGTAAAACACCAAATCCAGCGAATCCTAATACGCAAATAATAGTTAGTAGTAATGTTTTTAATTTTAAATTAATCATATTACTTTTTTACTTTTATTTTCCAATATGTACCAAATCCAACATATGGTGAAAATGAACCATTAGTTCCATCGGTTGTTCTATTGTTTACACCTAAACCAAATTGATAAATTTTATCTTTTTTAGTTTTTAAGATTAAACCAGCACCAACTGCAGATACATAGTCAGTTTTGTTAAATCCAGCATTTAAACCATAGTAAAGTTGTGCTTTTGCAGGTTCTTTAACAATAAGTTCTTCTTTGATGATTCTTTCTTTTACTTTAGCATCCCAAGTTCTACCTAAAATTCTATTCTTTGTAATAGTATCGGTTAATGCAATAGTTCCCAATCCACCATCTAAAGTTAGAGTATCTTTGTAAACAATCTTTGCTAAGTAATCTTTAAGGATTGCTGCACTATCTACATTTACCATTTCTTTAAGTACTAAAGTATCTACATCAATTACTTCATGTACAATATCTTTTCCTTTTTTAGTTACAATTTTAGTTTTTTCAACTTCAATAGTATCAATAGTATGTTTTATAACTTCGTATTTTTTACCATCAATTCTGATAGTTCTTCCCCCTGGCATAACTCCACCTGGGTTAAACCATTGTAATAAAATCCAAATTACCAACGCTACGATGGCAATATTTTTAAAATTAACAAATTTTTTCATAAGACATGTTTTTATGTGTATAAATATTGATTTATTCTAAAATATCATTTTTGAACCAATTTGGAAGTTATGCAATAAATTAAAATTAGGTTCAAATGTCATTGCACCTCTGTATGATGTAGATAATGCAAATCTTCTACTTATCTTATAATCATATCCTAATCCTACAATTGCACCAGGCGTTCTACTTACAGAACTATTTCCAGTCATTGTATTCCAAGCTATTGGGGATTGCATTACGAATATTTGTGGGGTTAGAGTAACCTTTCTACTATACTGAAATGGCTTCATCCAAAATCCAACTGCGGATGCACTTAGAGATACACTATATCCATTAGTTCCCACATTTGGCATCATTAAAGTAATCACACCAACATTATATCCAAATGTTCCGTACTTAGGATGTGGTTTAATATAGGTATATCCATTAAGGTTCATTAGAGTTCCTTTAAGGTACGCAAATGTAGTTCCGTATGAATGTATCGCATTTAATTTACCTTCCTCAAAATCCATTTTAGTGATACCACCACTTAATGCAAATTGGTTTAGCGTACTCCAAATAAGTGCAGTAGCTGAATATGTTTTATCACCCATAAGAGATGATTTGGAAATGCCTACACTCATCATTACAGCATATCTACCTTCCATATCTTCCGTTCCAGCCAAATCAGATGCCAACATCATTGGGTTTGCTACTGATTTCTTTTTTTCTTCTTTTTTCTTTTCAGATTTTTTTTCTTCCTTTTTTTCCTCTTTAGATTCTTCCTTCTTTTCTTCTTTTTTCTCCTCTGATTTTGATTCTTCCTTCTTTTCTTCCGATTTACTTTCAGACTTTGATTCCTCTTTTGATTCGGATTTTGTTTCTGATTTTGATTCAGATTTAGTCTCCGTTTTGGTTTCAGTTTTAGTTTCAGATGATGAAGATGAACTACTACCAGAACTACTCCCAGAACCCCCAGAAGTACTGCTTCCTGATGATGAAGATGTAGGTGGTGGTGTAGAACTAGCTGATGAACTTGCTGCCGTAGATGCGGATGATGATGCAGATGAGCTGGCTGCTGAACTTGCTGCAGATGAAGCTGCTGAACTTGCAGCAGAAGCTGCTGCGGATGCTGCTTGTGATGAAGCTTGTGCAACTGCATTGGTTACTGTTTGCTGAACAACCTGATTAGTTGGACACCCCATAGTTGAGTATGCCGTATAAGTTGCTGTTATCCAAACTTGAACAGCCCCAGCCATTACTTCCTGTGGAGAAAATACTCTTATCTGATTATAAAATGATACCGTTGCAAAACCATTGGTAATTGTGGTAGTTGCTATTTTAATTTCACCAGTACATTTATCTTTATATGTTTGGGTATAAGTTTGCCCCATCGCTTCCGTAACGAATGAAGATATAACAATTAACAATAAACCAATTACCCATTTTTTCATTTTAGAAATTAATACCCAAACCAAAAGTACTATTATTAATTATTGGGTCATAATCATACTTTATTGTTAAATTTTTGAAATCATGTAACGCTCCAACTTTAAAAGTTGTAAATCTATCCCTATATTTTGGGAAAGTAATATATCCAATATCATCCTTACCTCTCCACTTAACATCTTCGATAACACTACCAATCATCATGTGGATACCTGTTCTTTTAATTCTCTTACCAATACCAACATAAAAGTTGCTTTGTTTTACCAAATCACTTACCATTGGAAAATCGACTTGTGTTATATTACCATAAGGAAAGAATGTTGAATTATCTCTTTCAAATGTTGTATTGTATTCAGCTATAAAATATGCTTTGTTTCCCATTGTAAAGAATCCACCAATTTGATTACCGCCTGTTTTTTGAATACCAAAACTGATAACAGGTTTCTTACCTTTGATGGTATCCATTTTTCCATTATCGTAAACATATACTCTTGCAGGTTGTCTATATCCCCAATCGTTTAAGTAAAACCCATGGTTCCAATGATTCCAACCAAATACAGGTGCTCCCCACATATCCCAACGATTCCATCCCCATCCCCAACTGTTCCAACCCCATGGGTCTCTAACAATTATGTTTGAACCCGGTCTTGTTCGTATAGGTCTATCATATCCTCTTGATGGTGGTTGATTTCTCCAATTACTTACATCTTCTCTTTGTGGAGTGGATGGTTGTATTGATGGTGTAGACCTTTGTGATGTAGGTGGGTTACTTCTCCAATTACTAACTTGTGAAAAAGCTAGTGTTGGCAAAAATGCCAATAAAAATAATAGATTTTTCATAGGTATATTATTTAGTTACCTATAAATATAAAAAAAGGGAGTATTACCTCCCTTTTAATTTTAATTTCCTTTAGATGGGAATCTAGTCCATCCATTAACCCATATTGGTTTATCTAATTCGGGTATTACCACATCTATCTCCTTATTACTCTTACTTAATACCAAAGTTTTAAGTTGGTCATTTGTTAAGATTGTGGTTGCTTTACTGATAAAGTTTAGAGTAGGATTAAATGTTCCTACTGAATTGTTTTCAAATACCGAAACTCCATCTTTTACGAATTGTGCAGTTTCATTACTTTCTAAACTCAACCCACCTTTCATCCAACCCCAAATTACACTATTCTTCATTGTGAATTGTGTTGCTCTCCTAAATCTCAAGCCTAAGTTATGGTTTGCCAATGCAGTTGATACATTAGGTCCAACTAAAATCATATTGAATAGTTTTGGATGTGTATATGGTTGTGCAGTTGAACCAGTTCCATCGTTATCACATTCAACACCATTTCCAGCATCTCCGTTATCTACGAATTGTGGGTCTCTCTTTGATACACCATTTGTAATAGTTCCAGTATATCCAAAATCAAAATCAAAATCATCATCTGCGGTTGCGAATGCATATAAGTTTTTAGCATTTACAGTTCCACCAAAGAATTCAAATGCATCATC
>JACCDX011736799.1_pt1 | contig 24625 bp, 22 predicted proteins | sample 7449681 | NCBI WGS metagenome assembly JACCDX01 (sample SAMN15323450, study PRJNA562643) | freshwater metagenome | isolation source: river surface water | place: USA:Blue River Watershed | collected 2017-08-18
AAAGAAAAACTGGATAAGTTATCTGAGAAGTGGACGAAAGAAATAGAAGATAGATATGCGGCAATAAAAACAAAAAAGAGCAACTTCGAACGCGAAGAGGTGCTACTGCCATCGGAAGAAAAAACAAAACGAAAGGCAGAAATTGAAAAACTTGAAAAAGAAGCAATAGATTTGCAAACACAGCATTTTGGCTCTAACGGAGATTACTTCCAAAAACGTCAAGAGCTGGTAAAACCCATACAGGATAGGGTATACACAGCGATGAAAAAAGTAGCCAAAAGGGACGGATATGCATTTGTGTTTGATAAGGCTAATCAAAGTAATTTACTTTATGCGGAAAAAGAATACGACATAAGTGAATCGGTGCTTGAAGAAATGGGAATAACTAAATAAATATAAGAATGAAAAGAATCGTAAGCATGTTGTTTTTAGTGATGGCGTTTGGGGCGAATGCACAACAAAAAATAGGTCACGTTAATTCACAAAAATTATTAGATACTTTGTCCTCATACAAGGAAGCGGGTAAAAAATTAGAACAAAAAAGATCTGAGGAAATAGCGAAATACCAAACCTTAGAAAAAGCGTTTCAAGCAGAATACAACAAACTAATGGAGGAAGCTCCAGAAATGCCAAAGTTAATGTTAGAACAAGAGCAGCAGAAGTTAATGGTTAAACAACAGGAGTTGGAAAATTTTGAGCCTGAAATGACACGAAAACTGCAGATGTATCAACAACAATATATGGAGCCCATCTTAGAGAGAACACAAAAAGCTATTGCTATTGTGGCAGAACGTAAAAAATTGAATTATATCTTTGATGAAACGGTTTCGTTATATTTTAAAGGTGGAATTGACTGCACAGCAGAGGTGATGACTGAATTACTTAAGCTTGACGCAGAAGCAATGAAAAACAAGTAATGTAATAATATATTAATAGCAAAAGGCAATCCATCGGGTTGCCTTTTTTCTTAGCTTTGATTTTTCAATGGGACCAATAGGAATTTTTGACTCGGGATATGGTGGCCTAACAGTGTTGGGGAAGATAAGAAAGGCCTTGCCTAATTATGATTTTTTGTATTTAGGTGATAATGCCCGAGCGCCATATGGAAATAGATCGTTTGATGTGGTTCATGAGTTTACTTGGCAGGCCGTACAATTTTTATTTTCCCAAGGATGTCCTTTAATTATATTAGCGTGTAACACAGCTTCTGCAAAGGCTCTTCGCACCATTCAGCAAACCCAACTTCCGATACATTTTCCAGATAAGCGAGTTTTGGGTGTTATTCGCCCAAGCACAGAATCAATAAATGAATGGACGAAAACTAATCATGTGGGAGTTTTGGGCACGCAAGGAACAATCCAATCTAATTCTTATGCAATAGAATTAGAGAAATTCGCCCCAGAGGTAAAACTTTTTCAGCACGCTTGTCCCATGTGGGTGCCGTTAATTGAAAATAATTATCACGAATCAACAGCCGGTAAAGAAATAATTTCGGATGACGTCAACCAATTATTAAAAATGAGTGAAAAAATTGATACGATTGTGCTTGCGTGTACCCATTATCCCCTAATTGAAAATCAGATTTCAAAAATTGCGGGCCCAACAATTCATGTTTTCTCTCAAGGAGAAATAGTTGCGAAGAAATTAGTCGCGTATTTACAAAATCATCAGGAAATAGACGCGAATATATCAAAAGATGCCAGTATAAGTTATTTCACCACAGAGCATCCATCTGTTTTTAATGATAAAGCCTCAATGTTTCTTGGAGAGAGCGTTGTAGCATCTCATGTTCATTTGTAGCTTATAAACCAACCCTTTTCCTGTTTAATTTTTCAATAAGCCGCTCTTGTAAGTTGAGTATAATATCTGGTTGACTGGCGTAATATGAGAAACTTTCTTCGTATTGTTTTTGAGTAACACCATTTTCTTTGAGTATAAGCCGATAGCTACTATCTAAACTAGACTTATATACACTTGGGCTTCCAAAAGTCATTTGATAGTAGTTTTCGAGGAGATAAATTTCTTCCATTAGCAACAACATCTTTTCTTCGGGTAGAACATCCGGTTTTTCTTTAGTATAACAAGCCGTTAAAATTAATCCAAAAAAAATCAGTCTATTCATGAAAAAGTAAGTCGTTGTCCAGCACCATGTTCAAAAAGTAGGTTGTTATCCCAAACGACCTTACCATTAACCAAAGTGGTTTTTATTTTATGAGAAAATGTATGTCCTTCAAAAGGCGACCACCCACATTGATAGAGCAGGTTTTCCTTTGCTACACTTGTTTTAGAGGACGGGTCTACAATCACAAGATCCGCGGCATATCCCTCACGTATAAAGCCACGATTTTCAATTCGGAATAAAATCGCAGGTGAATGGGCCATTTTTTCCACAACTTTTTCTAGGCTAATTTTTCCTTCCTTTACCTTGTCAAGCATGGCAAGAAGTGCATGTTGAACGAGCGGCCCGCCAGAAGGGGCAGACGCATAGGGCTGTGATTTTTCCTCAATGGTATGTGGGGCATGGTCGGTGGCTATAACATCGATTCTGTTATCTAAAACTGCTTTCCAGATAGCCTCTCTGTCTTTTGCAGACTTAACGGCAGGATTCCATTTTATTAAATTACCTTTATCCGCATAATCTTCATCAGAGAACCAAAGATGATGAATGCAGGCTTCTGCTGTGATTTTTTTGTCTTTTAACGGGATGCTGTTGTCAAATAATGACAATTCCTTTGCCGTTGAAATGTGCAACACATGAAGTCTAGCACTGTGTTTTTTTGCCAAAGAAACGGCTAGTGATGAAGAGAGATAACATGCGTTTTCGTCGCGAATGAGAGGGTGAGCACTTACAGGGATATTTTCCCCGTATAAATCTTTGTAGTGAGCAAAATTCGAACGAACGGTTTGTTCATCTTCACAATGTGTAGCAATGAGAAGAGGAACGTTGGCAAACAAACCAGTTAGCGTTTTTTCATTATCAACTAACATGTTACCTGTGGAAGAACCCATAAAAACTTTAACCCCACAAACATTTTTGGGATTTGTTTTAAGTACTTCTTCAAGGTTGTCGTTTGATGCGCCCATGAAAAAAGAATAATTAGCAATTGAATCTCTTTTGGCAATAGCATATTTATCAGCAAGCAATTCTTGAGTTAAAGCATTAGGCACTGTATTAGGCATTTCCATAAATGAAGTAATACCTCCAGCTACAGCGGCCCGCGATTCTGTTTTTATACAGGCTTTATGTGTTAATCCCGGCTCTCGAAAATGCACTTGATCATCAATACAACCAGGCAACACAAAACATCCTTCTGCATTAATTTCCTGATGGCTTGACGGAACATCAATTATTCCGCCTATTTTAATGATTTTACATTCCTCAATTAAAATATCACCTGTAGAAACCATTCCCTCATTTACAATGGTTCCATTTTTAATAATAGTCGTCATAAGTCCATTTTTTTCATTTTCCAAACTCCAAAAAAAGCTTCTTTGAATATTTTTGTGCTCATTTTTGATTCTCCAAATTGTCTATCTACAAATGTTATAGGAATCTCCTTGAGTTTATATCCGTGTTTAATGGCGGCATACTTCATGCAAACTTGAAATGCATATCCTTTGAAAGGTATGTTTTGAAGTTTTATCTTTTCTAAGACCTCTCTCTTGTAGCATTTAAATCCAGCGGTAGTGTCTTTGATACCAATCCACAATATTAACCTGACGTAAACACTTGCAAAATAAGATATTAACCAACGAGAAAGAGGCCAGTTTTCGATCTTTCCGCCTTTACAATACCTCGAACCAATAGCTAGGTCTGCACCATTATCACAGGCTTCTTTTAGTCTAATTAAATCTTTTGGGTTGTGTGAAAAATCACAATCCATTTCAAAAATATGTGTATATCCTTGGCTTAAACAATAGTTGAAACCATGAATATAAGCAGTTCCCAATCCAAGCTTTCCGGCACGTTTTTCTAAGAAAACCTTGCCTTCAAATTCTCTTTTTAAGCGCTCAATTTTATCGGCTGTTCCATCAGGGCTATTGTCATCTATAAATAAAATATGACAATCTATATCTTGACTTAAAACAGCGCGCGTCATGGACTCAACATTGTCAATCTCGTTGTAAGTAGGAATAATAACAATTGAACGGCTCATGTGAATTAACCCTTCGAAGTTACGTAAATATTAGGCTTATTGTAAAAACTCTTAGATTAATAAATTTTATCTAATAAAAAAGCCGCTTCAATGAGCGGCTTTTCACATATGTTGAGCTTTTTATGCTTCTTCTTCCTCGTCGTCTCCGGCATCAGCACCTTTAACAGCACCTCTTGCCATTTTAACGGAAACAACAACTGCATTTGCTGGGTCCAAAAATTTAACTCCAGGAATTTCAATTGCATTTACTCTAATAGATTGACCGATTCTTAATTTTGTGATGTCTAGTGTAATAGCATCTGGCAAATCTTTTGGTAAGCCCACACATTGTAACACTCTAAAAGCAGTGTTTAACTTACCTCCCGCCATTACACCGCGAGAAGAACCTGTAATTCGAACAGGCAATTTAACTCTAACCTCTTTGGTGTCGGTTAATTCTAGAAAGTCCACGTGTTGAATAGTGTCCTTAGTCGGGTGTTGCTGAAGTTCTTGGATAATTCCTCTCGATTTTTTCCCATCGATTTCTAATTCAACCTGGTAAACATCCGGAGAAAAAACTATTTTCTCGATTTCTACTTGCTTTACTGAAAAGTGAGTTTGTTCACCTTGTCCATAAAGCACACAAGGTACACGGCCTGCATTACGCAAATTGGCAGCGTCCTTTTTCCCTACGTTCGCTCTGAGCGAACCGCTCAATTGTGCTGTTTTCATGTATATTATTTAAGAGATTACAAAATGAGAACTTATGGATTCATTATTCATGAGCCTTTTGATTACATCGCCAAAAAGCTCAGCAACACTGACTACACGAATTTTAGGGCTACTTCCAGACAAAGGAATTGTATCTGTAACCACAAGTTCAGTTAAACGTGAATTATTTATTCTTTCATATGCTGGACCACTCAATACAGCGTGTGTACAAAAAGCACGAACACTTTTTGCTCCCTTTTCTATTAGAAGGTCCGCAGCAGTTGTTAGAGTTCCTGCCGTATCGCACATGTCGTCAACGATTACCACATCGCGTCCAGAAACATCTCCAATTACGGTCATTTCCGCAATTTCGTTTGCTTTTTTTCGGTGTTTATGACAAAGAGCCAAACCAATATTCAGGTTTTTGGCATAGGAGTTTGCTCGTTTAGCCCCTCCAACATCAGGCGCGGCCATGATGAGGTTATCAGACCCTAATTTTCTGATTTCATCCAAAAACAATGTTGAGGCATACAAATGGTCTACAGGAACTTCAAAAAAACCTTGGATTTGATCAGCGTGTAAATCCATTGTCATTACACGGTCAACACCAGCAGCCATCAACATATTAGCAATAAGTTTAGAACCTATTGCCACGCGTGGTTTGTCTTTACGATCTTGTCTTGCAAAACCGAAATAAGGAATAACAGCGATTATTTTGCGAGCAGAAGCCCTTCTTGCAGCATCTATCATCAAAAGAAGCTCAAAAAGATTTTCGGTTGGTGGCATGGTAGACTGCACTAAGAAAACATCTTGTCCGCGCACAGTTTCTTCGAAGGAAGGTTGAAATTCACCATCACTAAAAACCGAAACTTTAACATCACCAAGTGAGGTGCCATAAGAGGCAGCAATTTTTTGTGCCAAGTATATGGATTCACGACCAGAAAAAATCTTTACTCCCACCTTTTGAATTTAAGCCGCAAAGTTAGGTTAAAATAATCTTTTCCACAAATTGTAGTGGATTTTTAAAAGCAATTGATTAACAAATAATTAATAGTAAATACATAGCTTCGCAAAAAAATATAATATGAAACAAGATGCTATAAGGGCAGATATTAATTATCTCTCAGGTCGTTTGACAATTTCTTATGAGTTATTGGACACAGATACAACTGCGTATTTAACTACAAGACAGGTAACATCAAGAATAACAAGTTATTCGAACAAACAGGTTCCGGGTGTTTTAGTAGTATGTACGTTACTAAGAGATGGGTCAGGAACAGATTCGATAGGCACAATGAGTTTAGACATTTCAAAGCTTGGTTTCAAGCCAGGGTCTACTATTGATCACGTAGAAATTCAATTTCAAGTCGCTGGGGGACCCGGAGGCGGGAATGGCGCAGTAATTTTAAGAACAGGGTTTCCGTATTAATGCGGCTGTTTTTACTTATAACATTATTAATTTCTTTTACGAGTGGTTTTTCTCAACAAGCGGAGTTAGAAATCGAACGCCTATTAAACGAACAAAGTAAAAGAGCATTAAGCGCTATACTTTTATTAGAAAGAGCAGAAGGAGAGTCTCCTAAGGTTTTGCTTTATAAATCGAGGTATTTTCAAAATCTTGGGGAAATAGAAAAATCAATGATTTTAGCTCAAAAAGGACTTTCCCGAAAAGGAAGTTTATTATCTGCTGAATTTAATAAACAACTGATGATTGGACACTATTTATTAGGCAGAACAGATAGTACAATTTATTATGGTCAAAAGTTATTGGGTTACACAATTTCGAAAACAGAACAGGCAAAAGCTAATATTCTAATAGCAAATGCGCATTGGTCTTTAGGAAACTCTACTTATGCAAAGGGGGGTTATGAAAGAGCGTTGATTTTATCAAAAGAGACTAGAGATTCTAATAGTATTTCGAGTTCTCAAAATGGATTAGGGTTAATTTATTTTCAGACCGAGAATAAGTTAAATGAGGCGAGGTCATACTTTAACGAGGCGGTCAAATATACCCCTGTAAATAGACCAAGTAACAAAGCAAATTATTTAGTGAATCTCTCAAGTGTTTTGATTAAGCAAAACCGTCTTGATTCTGCTTTGTTAATCCTGGAAAAATCAGAAAAAATTGCAAGTACAATAGGTGATAAAGGAATATTATTTTCTTGTTTTGTAAATAAAGGAGTTATACTTCTCTCCCAAAACAAATTAGAGTTAGCAGAAAATAATTTTAAAAACGCATTTACCTTGATTGCCGCCGTTGGCGTTAACCCAATCGATGTTGAATCCTTGTATTTATCTTGGAGTGATTTAGAATACAAAAAAGGCCTCTTTAAATCAAGTCGTGATTATTTTAAGAAATATTTCGAATTGCATGAAAAAAGACTAAACGATGAGAAAAGCAAAAAAATACTTTTGCTTCAAGAGCAGTATAATTCTGCAGAAAAGCAAAAACAAATTATCGAACTTGAAGTTAAACAAAAGAAGAGCGAACTCAAAGAAAGAGAATTAGACGCGGCATATGTTAAAGCACAGCTATTTTATATTTCCGCATTAGCCTTGTTTATTATTTTGGCAATTGTTATTTATGTTTTTTACAAGAGAAGAAAACTCGAGAACGAAAGGGTTTTAGAGAAGGACAAGAGAAAAGCGATTTTAGAAGCAGTTGAAAAAGAAAAGTACAGGTTTTCAAGGGAACTGCATGATTCTTTAGGAGGCACATTGTCAATGTCAAAATTAATGGCAAGTCAATTATCCGACGAAGACGTTTCGTCTAAAATAGGTCAATTATTGCAAATTGCTATTGACGACACCAGAAGAATATCAAGGGATTTATACCCAACGGTACTAAAGGTTAGCGGGTTGAAAGCGGCTTTAGAAAATCTATTCGATAACTTAAGAATATCTAATCCAACCGTTGAGTTTGATTTTGACATGTATGATCCTCCGCTAAAATTAAGTGATTCTTTCTCCTTACACATGTATCGTGTCTGTCAAGAATTAACGAATAACACCATTAAATACGCTCAAGCGAAAAATGTGGTTTTGGAGATTGATTTTCAAAGCCAAAACATGTTTTTGAGATACCGTGATAATGGAGTCGGAATAGACATGAATACTTACAAAACCGGCGTTGGAATGAACAGTATTCAAGAAAGACTTGCAAATTTTAATTCTTCAATTGATATCACGTCATCAGTTGGTAAAGGTTTTGAAATTATCATAGAGTCGGAAATAGAAAAGGCCGAAGAATAATAAAATTCCCACGTTAAGGTTTCGTATTTTTGTGCAATGGAAAAAAAGGGACGTGTACTTCCTTTATTAAAAAGGCTATTAAAATTAATCGGCCCTTACAAAAAGTATTTTTTACTTTCAGGGTTTGCTGTAATTAGTTTGTCTTTCCTTGCTCCGTTGAGACCTTACTTAATTTCTGAAATGGTGGAAAGGTACATAATTCAGAGTCAAGACAGCAGTCAATTACTATGGTGGTCAATTCTCATAGTTTCTCTTCTACTGTTAGAAGGGGGGCTTCAAGTGCTCTCAACTTTTTTTTCAAACCTTCTAGCACAAAGCCTTATTCGAGATTTAAGAAAAAAAGTGTTTGCACATATATTATCCTTCCGAACACGATTTTTCGATAAAAATCCCGTTGGTGCTTTGGTTACTCGTGTTGTTTCAGATTTAGAAGCAATAACCGAGGTGTTTTCTGCGGGTTTAATGGAAATTACTGGTGACATTATATCACTAGTTTTCATTTTAAGCCTTATGTTTTACACGGATTGGGAGTTGGCACTAATGACCTTAATTCCAATTCCATTTTTGATTTTCGCAACGCGTATTTTTGCTAAATCAATGCGTGAATCTTTTCAAAAGGAAAGAACCGCAGTGACGGCGTTGAATACGTTTGTACAAGAGCATCTTTCAGGAATGTCAATTGTTCAGTTGTTTAACAGAGAAAAACACGAATTTCAATCATTTAAGAAGATAAACGAAGAACATAAAAAAGCACACATTCAAGCGATCTGGGCGAATTCAATATTTTTCCCTGTTGTGGAATTTTTAAGTTCTCTTTCAATTGCCTTTTTACTCGTTTGGGGGGCCCTGAAAGTTGAAGGAAAAACGCAAGCTGAAATTCATTTAATGTACGGTGAAATCATTGCCTTTACATTATGGATAAATCAGTTATATAGGCCTATTCGACAGTTGGCGGATAAATACAATGTTCTACAAAGAGGGGTTGTAAGAGCAGAAAGAATTTTTGAAATCCTTGACGATCATTCGGAAATTCAAATTAGCGGAAAGCTTACCGGAGTTGATTTTAATCAACCAATAACATTCGAAAATATTGTGTTTTCTTACAAAGAAGGCCAACCTGTAATTGATGGTTTTTCATTGAAGATAAATCCTGGTGAAACCATCGCTTTTGTAGGGGCTACGGGTTCTGGTAAAACCACACTTGTCAACTTATTGTCGCGAATGTATGAATATGACGAAGGAAAAATCTACATTGGAAATAGCCCATTAGATGAAATTTCATTAGATGAAATCAGAAAAGAAATTGCCGTGGTCTTGCAGGATGTTTTCTTGTTTTCAGGAACAATCATGGAGAACATTACCCTAGGAAATCAAACAATTTCAGACGAGCAAGTCTTCGCTGCCGCTAAAGAAGTTGGCTTACACGATTTTATTTTATCCTTGCCTGGTGGATATCAACACGTCTTAAACGAACGGGGAACCTCTCTTTCTGTCGGTCAGCGTCAGTTGTTATCTTTTGTTAGAGCATATGTGTATAATCCTACTATTCTTGTTTTGGATGAAGCAACCTCAAGCATTGATAATGAATCTGAATCATTAATCCAAGAGGCAACGATTAAACTAACAAAAGGAAGAACGTCAATCGTTGTTGCCCATAGATTATCGACAATTCAATCAGCAGACCGCATAATCGTCATGGAAAAAGGAAAAATGGTTGAGTCTGGAAGTCATGTAGAATTAATGAAAAAGGAAGGTAATTACCGTAAGCTATACGAAAAACAATTTTTTTCAAATGAACAATAAGAGAAGATTCAAAATCGGAGGGGTTCCGGAGCATTTTAATTTGCCTTGGAGATTAGCCATCGAAGAGGGATCTTTTGATGACTTAGGAGTTCAATTGCATTGGTCTGATATGACAGGGGGTACGGGCCAGATGATTAAAGGGCTACAAACTGGAAGCCTAGATGTTGCAGTTTTATTAACTGAAGGCATCACGAAGTCAATACTCGAAGGACTGGAGGCTAAAATTTTAATGGTTTATGTCACCTCTCCGCTTCATTGGGGAATTCATGTTCCATTTCATTCAGACATAACAAAAGTTGAACAATTAAAAAACAAAACGTTTGCTATTTCTCGAGAAGGGTCTGGTTCTCATTTGATGACATATGTAAAAGCCCATCAGGAAGGCTGGGAAAAAGAGGGTCTTTCGTTTAATGTTGTAGGTGATATATATGGGGGATTATGGGCGTTACAGCACAACGAGGCACAAGGTTTTTTGTGGGAAAAGTATACAACATTTCCTTATACAGAACAGAAAAAATGCCGTTACATTGATGAGGTTGTGACCCCTTGGCCTTGTTTTGTTATTGCTGCACGCACCGACATTATGAAAGAAAACGAAACGGTGTTAAAAGAGGTCTGTGCAATTGTGCACCAAAAGGCACTTGAATTGAAGCAAAACGAACAGGCTTCAGAAATAATTTCATGGCGGTACAACTTGCGCCTAAGCCAAGTTGAAAATTGGCTGAAAGAAACTAATTGGAACTATACCAATACGATAAATTTATCAGATTTTGAACAAGTTGTTACATATTTACGCGAACTTCAGTTGATTTCTGCGAAAGAAAGTGAAAATTGGAAACAAAAACTGTTTTTATGAGGCGCTACTTTATTCTTTTCAGTCTCTTCTTTTTTATTAAGTCACTTGCACAATCCGGTTGTACAGATCCTCATGCGACGAATTACAATCCACTTGCAGCAGAGAACGATGGCTCTTGTGTTTACGACGTCACAAATTATTCTACAACGGCAATTTCAACTTTACCATCGGTAATTTCAGAATCTTCTGCACTTATCTATCACGAAAACTTGCTTCTGTCTCTTAACGATTCTGGGGGAGAAAAAGTACTATTTAAATTAGACACTCTTGGTCAATTAATTCAAACCATAACAGTAGTGAATGCTACAAATGTAGATTGGGAAGCATTGGCGATTTCTGATTCAGTGCTATTCATTGGCGATTTTGGTAACAATAACGGTAACCGTCAGGATCTTTCTATTTACTCTTTACCGATTGCGCAAATTACAAGCGGAGCAGATACTGTTCAATCGGTAAAAAGACATTTTGTTTACCAAGATCAACAATCTTTTAATTCTAACCCGAATGCAACAAATTTTGATGCAGAAGCTTTTGTTTATTACCAAGACAGCCTGCATATTTTTAGTAAAAGCTGGCAATCGTTTTATTGTAAACACTATGTTTTGCCGATTAATTGGCAAGATACAGCAACAGCAGAGTTAAGAGATAGCCTTTATATAAATGGGTTAGTAACAGATGCCACTATAGATAAAGAAACGGGTAAATTAGTATTGTTGGGCTATAAATTAGATGCTCCAACCCAAGGAGGGGCTTTTTATTCTACTTTTGCCCATATATTGTTCGATTATCCTAATCATTTGTTCTTTAAGGGGAACAATAGAAGAATTGAATTGGGCGGTGTTTTATCACTAGGGCAAACGGAAGGAATAACATGGTCTTCACAGAATAAAGGATTCATAACATCAGAAAAGGTTACTACACCAATTGAAATAGCACCAAAACTAAGAAGCTTTGATTTTAATATTTTTTTTCATCAAGTACAGGCGAACATAACGGAAACAGAAACCACCCCGTATTACTTTTTAAACAATTTAGGTGATTTAGAAATAGGTCCATCGGTTTATCAACCAAAATTATTTAACATTTTAGGACAAGAACTTCCACTCGAAAAAAAAGCAATAGGCTGGAGTAAACACTTCGCCCAACCGGGGAATTATTTCTTATTTATTGGTAATCAAACCTATAGAGTTTTTATTCCATAAAGAAATAATGTTCAAGAAAACACCATGTTTGATCAGTAATTAGCAACAAACAATCATAATCGACTGATAAACAATAAAATAAATCGTAACTTCTTTCAAAAAAAGTTATGTCTGGAACAATTATCACGGCCATTATTATTGTATCGGTATTAATGCTGGGTTTATTGGGCTTATACTTAATCGATAAGGCCGAAAAATAGAGAAAACATTTTGACTGCTAACTTGTTAAACGCCTATGTCACGTCTTTTAACAGGTCTAATTTTCTTTTGTTCAATTTCTTCTTTTGCCCAAACGACCAAGGAATACGCTTATTTTGCAAGCGGTTGTTTTTGGTGTGTAGAAGCGATATTTGAGTCAGTAAAAGGAGTTTATTATGCGGAGTCTGGTTATTCTGGCGGCACAGTAAAGAATCCCACATACGAGCAAATTTGCACCGGAAAAACAGGGCATGCGGAAACGGTTAAAGTCGTTTATAATCCAAAGGAAATTTCTTACGAAACATTGTTGCGTGTTTTTTTTAATTCCCACGACCCAAGCACTCTAAACAAACAGGGTCCAGATGAAGGAACTCAATATAGGTCTGCGATATTCTATCAAACGGAAGAAGAAAAGAATAAAGCTCAAGCTTACATTAAACAATTAATAACGCAAAAAAAGTTTTCTAAGGTTACGACCACACTAGAGCCATTTATAAAATTTTACAAGGCAGAAGAATATCACCAAGATTTTGAAAAAAGGAACCCTGATCATCCTTACGTGAAAGCAATTAGTTTACCCAGGCTAATGAAATTTAAAAAATCCTCACCTAGTTATATTAAGAAAGAATGAAAAGAATGATTTACGTATCAGCAAGCTTAGTTATTGTATTTATTTTATCACAATTAATTATGTCATATTCATTAAATAAAATCGAAAACCCAAGTTATGTGGTGTTAAAAGATTTTGGAGATTTTGAAGTTCGGCTGTATGATTCCATGATAATGGCGAATACACCTTTATCTAACAATACATATGAACAGAATGCTAACGAAGGCTTTAGACGGGTGGCTTCCTATATTTTCGGGCAAAATGAAAGGGAAGAAAAAATTGCCATGACTTCACCTGTTTTTATGGAAATGGGAAATTCCCCATCGATGTCATTTGTGATGCCAAAGCAATACAATCGACAAGACCTTCCAGACCCAACTGTTCGGAATGTAGAATTGGTTACTGTTAAACCAATGCGTTTGGCGGTGATCTCCTTTTCGGGTTATGCGAACGATGAAAAAATAGCCTCTTATCGAAAAAAACTAATGGGACTTATGATTAAAAATGGAATCAAACCGGGGAATCAGTACTATTTTTTAGGGTATAATGCCCCTTGGCAAGTTATTGGAAGAAAAAATGAGGTTGCCATAGAAATAAAAGAGGAAACCAATAATTAGAATTTCCCCATTTCTTTTAGTGCGGTATTGATTTCTTTATCGTCGGAGTTTACGACGCGATAATAACCTTCTTCTATCCAAATTTGTCTGGCAATTTCAGATTTTATTGTTTTAATAAGTAGGTTTTTAGCACTTTTGTTCGGCTTTTCGTAAACGTTCAATTTATAATATTTAGCGCTAAATTCATAAAACGATTTTAGTACAGCATCATTAACTACAAATTGCTGCTGAAATTCTAAGAGGCTTTTCCAAGTATTTCGTTTTCCAGAGAGGTAATCAAAAGCAAAAGATGTAAAAACCCCCTCAATCCGACAAGCCCTGAAAAACAAGTCCATCCCGGTAGTATCAAATCGAACATAAAAATCAGGAAATATTCCTCCTCCACCGTAAACGATTCTCTTTTTAATTAACGTTTTAAATTTTAAAGAATCTGGTAGTTTTTTCAGGTCATTCGGTTGTAACTCTCTTTCATTGAAGCGTTCTTGATCACGAATGTAATCTTCATAGGATTTCCCGGCATAAGGTTTTTGTATGCAACGCCCACTTGGGGTGTAGTAGCGGGCAACAGTTACGCGTAAGCTACTTCCATCATTCATTGCCCTGTCCTCTTGAATTAATCCTTTTCCAAAAGAAGTGCGCCCAACAATAATTCCTCGGTCATTATCTTGAATAGCGCCCGCAACAATTTCGCTAGCTGATGCAGAATATTCGTTAATCAAAACAGCTAATTTAATATCTTCGAGCAATCCTCCCGCCTTAGCAAATTCTTTTTGCTCAGGGAATTTTCTTCCTTTTGCGCTAACAATTAGTCTCCCAGAAGGTAAAAACTCATCCGCGATTGAAACGGCAGCTTCCATCACGCCTCCTCCATTTCCTCTAAGATCTAGGATTAATCCCTTCATTCCTTGTCTTTTCAATTTTTGAACAGCCTGAATGAATTCTTGATGTGTAGGCACAGAGAATTGTTCAATGAGCACATAACCTGTTTCGGCATTGATCATGTATGAACACGTGACCGTTGGAACAGGGATTACCCCTCTTTTGATAGAAAAGGTAAGTGGTTTCTTGTTACGGATAACGGTAAATGAAACGTTTGTACCCGGATCTCCTTTAAGTTGAGACATCACATCATCAGTGTTAATTTTTACGTTTGCAACAGCTTTACCATTAATTTTAATGATTTTATCTCCAGCAAGCACCCCAGCTGCAAAAGACGGGGAACCCGGAATTACGTTGGATACGCAAATTGTATCGCGAAGCAAGAAAAACCGAACCCCAATGCCACCAAACTTTCCTTCAATGGATTCTTTCATTCGGGCAACTTGATCAGAAGGGATGTAATTCGTGTGAGGATCTAATTTGTGAAGCAGCTCATTAATGGTTGCATCGAAAACTGAATCTTTATTGATGTTATCAACGTATTTCTCGTCCAAAATATTCATTACGTCATATAGCTTTTCGACTTTTTCTAGGTTTTTTAATTTTTCTCCTTCAAGAGGTCTACTCATGAAATCGCCAATAAAAATCCCCGCCGCCAAAAACAGCGCAAAATATAGCGGTAAAAAATAATTAGGCTTTTGATTATCCGACATCGTCAATTTGTTCAATTTGAATAATATCTAATCCAGCATCAAGCAAAAAACGAATCCCTGAAGTGTCTTTATAAGCTTCTTTATAAACAAGGCGTTTGATACCAGATTGCAACACCAGCTTACTACAATCTTTGCAAGGAGAATGTGTTAAGTACAAGGTTGCATCCTTACAATTATTAGTGGATTTCGCGACTTTTAAAATAGCGTTAGCTTCCGCATGTAAAACATACCAATGTGTGTTTCCTTGCTCGTCTTCACAACAATTATCAAACCCAGCAGGGGCGCCGTTATATCCGTCGGAAATTATAATATTATCTTTTACAATAATAGCCCCTACTTGTTTCCGCTTACAATACGATAATTTAGACCAACTTTCAGCCAGTCTTAAATAAGCTTTGTCGTATCGTTCTTGTTTTGACATGTGACAAAAATAAGGATAACTCTTCGTTTTGGCTAAAAAATAACTTATGTTAACCTAAAAAAGTCTTGTGCTATTTTATCAGCGAACAACATGCCCTTTTTCGTGAGCTCTAACGCGTGAAGATTGTGTTTCAAACAGTTGAGGTCTGACCAATAATCAATTCGTTCTTGTTCTTCCTTTCTAAATCCTCCTAATTGTTGGATGGCAACTTTTTCTACTCCCCATTTTGTCCTTAAACCGGTTAGAAACAACTCGTTCCATCTGTTGTTATCATTTAGAAATTCCGTTTCGAACCAATCAGATTTGTTAAAATCAGCCTGCATATAACTAGAATTATTGGAAACATTCCACCGGCGACTTTTACCATCATAAGAGTGAGCAGATGGACCAAAACCACAATAAGAAAGGCCCCTCCAATAATTAGCGTTGTGAATAGCTTCTCCACCGGGACGAGCAAAATTGGAAACTTCATATTGTTCGAATCCAGCAGATGTAAGGATTTCAATCAGTTGCGTGAACTGGCTTTCGATTACTTCATCTGTCGGTATTTCAAGTTGGCCTTGTGAAACTAAATTTTTTAATAATGTCTTTTCTTCTACGGTTAAACAATAGGCGGAAACATGATTAATTGGTAGCTGGGTAATTTCCCTCAAGGTCGTTTCCCACTGTTTTAGCGTTAAATCCGGCAAACCATAGATTACATCAGCATTTATGCGATCAAAACCTTTTTCAGCAGCCAAGTGAATTGCGTCAATTCCGTTTTGAACGGCATGAGAGCGATTCATCCAAAGCAAATCCTCTTCTTTTAGTGATTGTATTCCGATTGACAAACGGTTGATTCCAAGCGTTTTCCAACTTTCTAACTTGTCGTTAGTTACATCTTCTGGATTAACTTCAAAGGTAATCTCGTCTATAAAAGAGGTGTCATAATGTTTAAACACCTCATTTAGAAGGAATTCAAGTTCATCGTTGTTGAGAACGCTAGGTGTTCCACCGCCGAAATAGATTGTGTTAATTGGTTCGTTAAGCTCTGATTTTCTTAAAGAAATTTCTTCCCCAATTTTTGCAATCAATTTTCCCCGATACTTCTCAAAGGAAGTAGAAAAATGAAAATCACAATACGAACATCTTTTCCGACAAAAAGGAATGTGTAAGTAAATTCCGGCCACAATTGGCTATCTCGTTTTGATAAACTTCACAAGTTTACGTTGGTTTTCGCTAATAATTTCAACAAAGTAAACTCCCTGTCCCAATGAAGATACGTCCAATTCGGTTGTGTTGGTATAGCAAGGCTTTCCGAATAAAAACTGTCCGGAAGTACTTAAAACATTTACTTGTGATGCTGAACTAGCAGCTGTATAAACATTTAATAAGCCTTCAGAAAGAGGATTAGGGAACAAAACAGCCTCTGTGGTTTCTATATGTGTAATTCCTGATGCACCTATACAAAATTGCAAACTTGTTTGATCTCCGAAATCAGCATTAGCTTCTGCAATTTCAGCTAAAGTATCCCCTTGAAAAACAATAGAAACACTGCCATCCTGTCCACACCAAAACCCACCTAATAAACCATCACCATAGGAATCCATGATAACGTAAGTATAGCAACCGTCATTCAAACACCAAGGCTCAGTAATCAAACCTGGAGCATCGTCTGGGTAACCACTACCAAAATAAACAGCGTTTGCATTTTGATCTTGCAACTCCCAGCTAGTTTCAGAACCGTAACAATCAAGCGTTAAATTAAGATTAACTGTTTGTCCACCAATTACAACGTTGAATGAAGAGCTAACGCTGTTGTTGTTGTTGTTTTCGTCTGTTTGTCCAACATTCGGGTTCGAAACGCTCGCTCCAAATGTATGGGCTCCAGCTGAAAGGGAGGCGGTAGGTAACGTTACTACTGTAGATTGCCATTGAGGCAGATTTCCTGTCCAATTAAATGTTTGGTTGAGGTTTCCGTCAAATCCGTAAGAAATAGTAGCACTTGTTAGTGTTTGTTGACCATTATTTTGAATCGAAACAACTGGAGTTACCTCAGCACCACAAAATGTTCCAGAAACACCTTGAGGATTTGCAATTCCGGCATCTACTTGCACTGGTGTTGCATTAGATGGGTCGTAGCCGTCAATAAATTCAGCTCCTGAGTTATTTGGATCAAGCCAGAATTTCAATTGATTTGTGCTGTTGGAATTTGCCGGTTCCCATGAATTGTGAACTCGTCCATAATAATCGGGAGAACTTAGGTTTGTACATGACGCCCCTCCGCCCCATAGCTGCCCAATAATTCTATGGTTTTGATCAAAAAGAGGAGAGCCGGAAGATCCCCCTTCTGTTGTGGTATTGCGATCCCATTCTACCGTCCACGTTGAGTTTGCCTCAGTAGACCCCATGCCTTGACTTGCAACCGCTGCTGCGTCGTCAAACGATATTTTCTTGATATCACCTGCCGGATGATGAATTGAGACGGAAGATGTTGGAGCAGCATCCCCGTTGTTCCAACCTGCAAAATATGGATTGTAACTTAATGGAACTGTATTTCCTTGCAATCCGCCCGTAATTTCAACTAAACAAAAATCTGAAGGAGTTCTTCTCGATCTTAATACTGCGCCGCTTAAGGATTGAAAAGTTGGCGAACTTCCTGGGTTTGCACAATCAGCTGCTTGCCAATTGAAACGAAAAATCCAGTTTGTTGGATCTGAGTAACAATGGTTGGCTGTCAATACGTATGGTTTCCCATCGTTTAGCGTATTATTGATTAATGCTCCAGAACAAAAACCATTACTTCCAGAAACAAGCATTACTGCACTGTTTCGCTCTTGTTGCCACGGAAGACCATCAGCACAGTTTACGTTCATGTTACAAGCACCGGAACTACCAAATGCTTTCTCTGAAAATTCCGAGGCTGTTCTGTATCCATGAGTTACCCGAGAAATATTAAGATGTCCGACAGCATTGTTTTTTGGTACATAATATTCAACTATTACACGAGAACCAGGAACCAATTCTGTTCCTAAAACTCCTTGATAGGTATGTTTTTCCGTGAATTTGCCTAGAATAAAATCTTTTGCTGGGTTGTAAACATAAAGAGCATTACCTTCCGGAATGCTTAAGTTTGTAAACGTTAAGTTTATGGTGAGCGCGTTTTTACAGGCAATTTCTACTAACCATACCTTATCTCCGCTCGCTAATTCATGCCAACTTCCCGTGTTGCTCAAGTCAAGCTGGGTATCATTATTGTACCCGAACCGCCAAGGTGCCGACCCTGAATTGTCAGTTAAAGCATCTTCAGCGCGCAACGAAGCGATATTTGGCTCATTAAAAAAAACCGTTTTTGTTGGCGTGATTTTCTGCTTTGGGGCGAATGGTTTTCCTCCGTCTCCTTGTTGTGAAAACGAGTAAAAAGAGGAACAAACTAAAAATAGTAAGGAGATTTTTTTCATGTTAATCTTTTTTTATTCTTTTAATACTACAACCGACAGGTGCGGTTTTGTTTGGTTTACATTTTTTTCCATTGGCCTCTGCTTGCATAGCCATTGATAAATATGGAATATCTTTTTTTCGTTTATTGTCAGCGATATTATCTATTGACCCCATGTAAACAAGGCGCATTTCTTTATTGAAATAATAAACGTGTGGCGTAGTTTTAGCTGAAAAAAGATCGGCCATTTTGCTGTTTTTATCAAGTAAATATGGCATCATATAATTTTGTTCGTTTGCTCGTTTTTTCATCTCATCAAATGAATCAGCCCCGGTTCTTTTCCCTTCGTTCGAGTTCACAAGAACTAACCCGACATTGTATTTCAACGCTTGATCATAAAGGGCGTTGTATTGTTTTTCCCATCCCGGAAAGTCAGGCGTTCCAACCACAAAAGGACAGCTATTACAGCTAAAAATCACAATCAGTCCATTTTCTCTTTTAGCTTGGTTAAGTGTTAGGTCTCCGCCTTGAGTGTTTTGCAAAGGTTCATCAGCCATAGGCGCGCTGCCATCGATTGAAAGCAGTACAGGTTTTGTGTTACCTTGACAAAAAGCGTTCAAGGTTGAAATAAAAAGAACGATAAGAAGAATTAGATTTTTCATGGTTTTTGGTTAATATGGGATAAAAATACAACGAAAATTCAGGATTACAATAAAGAAGAAACAAATCAACTTCGTTTAGGTTTCTTATATTTGCTTTATTACCTTATGTATACTTTAGAAAAACCCTTGGTTATAGGAATATGTGGTGGTAGCGGTTCAGGAAAGACAACGCTTCTAAGAAGACTATCAGAACAGTTTTCCACTTACCACCCTTCAGTTTTTTCAATGGACAATTATTACCGTCCAATTGAGGAACAGATGAAAGACGAAAACGATGTGGTAAATTTTGATCTTCCAACAGCATTGCACAGCGAAACATTAATTAAGGATTTAAAAAATTTGGTGAATGGACAGGAAATAGTGGTTAAGGAGTATTTTTTTAATGCCCCACCCGACAAAAACATCCTACTGACAATTCGCCCGAGTAAAGTAATAATTGTGGAGGGCCTGTTTTTATTTCATTTTCGCGAAATACCGCCGCTATTAAACATGTCTATATTTGTTGAAGTAGACCATGTTGTGCAATTAGATAGAAGATTGTACAGAGACCAAGAGACGAGAGGATATCGTAGAGAGGATATTTTATACCAATGGAACAATCATGTGCTGCCTTGCTATGATAAATACATTGCGCCGTATAGAAACGAAGCGGATTTTATTTTTCAAAATGACCATCGCTCTGAAGACGAATTTGTGAGATTGAAAGAGAATTTAAAATCTTTCTTTTGATGAAAAGGCTATTAGAAGCGTTAATAAAATTAAGGTTTTATGTGCTCTCCTTGCTTTTTTTACTTTTCGGATGGTTACCTTTTCTGTTGGAAAATAGTGCAGAATTAACACAAGAAAATTTACAAGAGAATTTCACCAATTTAGAAAAAGAGGCGCGACAAACGGGATTGTCTTTGTATGAGGAAATATTAGACGGAAAAAAACCATCATTAAATAGCACTTCGTTTTTTGTTCACATTTATCAAGGGGACTCCCTTATCTATTGGAATTCGAATAAACTACCCATTTCTAAATATGCTCAGCCTCAATTTCCAACAAATGGTAGAGCACAACTACAAAACGGGTGGTATTATGCAGTTCTAAAAGAAGACGAACGATTTAAGGTGTGTGTTAGCTTCTTAATAAAGCAAAAATATTCATATAATAATGCCAGCCTCGTAAATTCGGTAAACCCAAGTCTGAGCAGTTTCAACTTTGATATTGGACTTCAAGAGGAAGAGGGTCTTTTAATTCGTGATGAAAACAACAACTTTGTTTTCTCGGCCATCCAATCAGAACAAGACAAGTTATGGTCATTAACTAATGGTTTGTTTATTTTTTCGTTCTTAGCAATAGTTTCCTTACTTGCCGGTCTTTACAATACTTTTTATGAGCACCGTTGGAAATCTTTTCTCCCCCTACTGATTATTCTAGTCATACGCATTGTAATAAGTTTTGTTGATATGTCTGAGTTGACAGGTAATCAAGTGAGTTTTACAGATAAAATATTGGATGGGGGCGTATTAATGGAGTCTTTTCTAGATTTATTGGTTAATATTTTATTGATTTCCCTTATTGCCATTAATTCCTTGGCCTTTCTTTCTCGTGTGAAATGGAAACCGACTTGGTGGATCATGATCGTATGTTTACTTTTTTATTGGTCTTTAATTTTAGGATTATTGCAACTATCTGTTAGAAACACCACTGTTCCTTTAGACCTCCATAATATTTTCGGGTTGAATGAAAACACCTTAGTATTTTTTATTGTTTTGGGCGTTTTGTTTTATTCTCTTCAATATGCATTCGAGTGGTTTACAAAAATCCTGTTCTCTGTCACCTATTCTTCTAGGTCAACGCTGATAATCAGTTTAATTGTTTTCTTAATTTTTGGAATATTTCGAATAGTATTTTTTGAAGACCCAATTGTGGCGGCAGCAATCCCTCTTCTTTTGTTCCTGACCCACATTTATTTTTACACCCGAAACGAGTTCTCTCAGCGACTGGGATATCAATTGTTAAACCTCGCTCTTTTTACCATTTCGGTTGTGATTATAACGAATGACCATAACGAAAACAAGGATAAAGAACTTCGTCAGAAATACGCTGAATTACTATCAGAGGAACGTAACCAAGCTATAGAGTCAGATTTTTCAGTAATTAAAGAAAAATTATCAACCAATCCGATAATTCGAAGTGTAGCCGAAAACAACCAAGCTGAATTAAGTATTTCGGCTTTTGGAGATATTCTAGAAAAAAAAGTATTTAAAGGAGAATGGGAGTCCTATGAAATCAGATTCAATGTGTTTGATTCTTCAGGGGTTTCCTTTCTTTCAAAAGAGTCCTCTATGCTTGACCAAGCAAAGAATATAGTGGAAAACCACGGATTATGCGTTAACAAAGATTCAACCTTGTTTTTTGTTCCAAATGAATACAGCGGAATTTCCTATGTCATACAACTTCCAATAGAGATTGCGGATAAAAAGGTTTTATTTCTTGCTACTTTAAAATCAAAAAAAATCCCTGAAGAAATAGGTTTTCCGCGCTTATTGATTAGTGAAAAATCAAAATCATTACTTTCTTTGGAAGACTATTCCATTGCGAAATATGCTTCTGGAAAACTCACGAAATCATACGGCCCTTATAGTTATGAAGTCAACTTTAAAGGAGGCGCCGGGAAAAGTGGGAGTGGCGAGTTTTTTGAAAAAGATGGGTATAGCCATTATGTTCTAGACAAAGGAAATAACAATGCTGTAGTTTTGTCTAAAAAGAAATCTACTTGGCTGACCTATACCACCTCATTCTCCTATGTTTTTTCATTTTGGGGGCTATTACTTCTGTTTAGCTATATGGTTGGCGTCAAGAAATTTCCCAATTTAAGTGCCCTCTCTTTGGCATTTAAAATTCAGTTTGTTTTGGTGTTTCTTGTTGTTCTTGCTTTAATTCTATTTGGAACGGGAAGCGGTTTGTTTGTTAGTGAACAATACGAAGACTATACGAGTAAAAACATTAACGAAAAATTAAATTCAGTTCAAGAAGAACTCAAGGGAAAAGTAGCTTCGAATCAGCGTTTATCTATTGAAAATGACGGTAATTATTTGGAAGGAGTCCTTATAAAATTATCCAAAGTTTTTATTACGGATATTAATGTCTACGATCATCAAGGTTACCTTATTGCATCTTCCCGACCAAAGTTATTTAATCTTGGATTATTGGGTGAACAAATTAATCCAGAAGCTTTTGAAGCCTTGAAGTTTGCAAATAAAAGTTTTTACAAACACAACGAACAAATAGGTTCGCTGTCATATATTTCTGCTTATTTGCCACTTTACAATTCTAAAGGAAAATTACTTGGTTATGCGAATCTTCAATATTTTGGTCAGCAGAAAGAATATGAAAATCAAATACAACAATTTGTTGTAGCCATTATAAATGTGTTTATCATTTTGATTGCCATTTCGATAATGATTGCTTTGTTTGTTTCTAATTGGTTGACTTCTCCTCTTCGGCTTTTGAAAGAAAAACTAACAAATTTAAAGTTGGGGGATCTTAATGAAAAAATTGAATACAATGCCAATGATGAAATAGGTCTTATCGTAAAAGCCTATAATGCGAAATTAGACGAACTTGAATTAGCGGTAAAACAATTAGCTACTTCAGAACGAGAATCGGCTTGGCGCGACATGGCAAAACAAGTCGCACACGAAATAAAAAACCCACTTACCCCAATGAAGCTAAGCATACAGCAGCTCATGCGGGTTTATGATCCAACCGACCCAGGGATGACTGATCGAGTGAAGAAAATGATGGAATCGCTGATTGAACAGATTGATGGGCTCACCCGAATAGCAAATGAGTTTTCCAATTTTGCTAAAATGCCTGAACCAACGCGTGAATTGCACGATGTTGTGGCAATCATTCAAAATTGTATTTCAGTTTTTGAAAACGATACTAAGACAACCTCTTTTGAGTTTGTAACGTCAGCCTCAAGTGTTGAGGTACTTGTTGATAAAGGACAGTGGATACAAGTGATGAATAATTTGCTTAAAAACGCTATTCAAGCTACGCACAATAGAGAAAACGGAAAAATAACCGTACGCTTAGAACTCAATAAGAAGAATGTAAAAATTGAGGTTCAAGACAATGGAGTTGGCATATCCGATGAGCTCAAAGAAAGAATATTTGTTCCTCATTTTACAACAAAAAGCACAGGTAGCGGGATAGGGCTTTCTGTGGTTAAGCAGATTATTGAGTTCCATCAAGCCAGCATTAAATTTGAATCAACTGTGAATATTGGCACTACATTTCGCATAGAGTTACCTATTAACGAAATTGAGTGAGATATGTGGTGTCTACCAGGGCTCCCAAAAACGAAATCAAACTGTTTTTATCCTCTTTTGAAAGGGCAAAAGGTTGGATTTTTGGGTGTTTGTTTTTGTTTGTCTTACCTCCAGATGTATAGTGAGCGATTACATCATCTAAGGTTTTTAACGAACCGTCGTGCATGTAGGGAAAAGTAAGCGTAATATTTCTCAAAGACGGCACCTTGAATTTTCCAATATCATTGCTGTCGAGATGAATCCGAAAACGCCCTTTATCAACGCCATATTCCATATATAACCCGTTGTTTTCAGCTTGGTAATTTGTGAAGTTTGGTGGTGCGTGACAGGTTGTGCAATGTAACACATTCATAAACAACTCCATACCTCTTTTTTCTGTTTTTGTTAATGCTGATTTTCGCCCGCGTATGTATTGGTCATAACGACTATTTAACGAGAGTAAACTTCTTTCAAAAGCCGATATGCTGCGAGTAAGAACATAAGCATCAAAGTCTCTGTTGTAAATTTCTTTTGCGGCCTTTTGATATTCTGGCAGTTGGCGCAAAACAGGAATTAACTCTTTCATGTTATGCCCCATTTCTGTCGGTTCTTGTAAAGGCACAATCACCTGCAACTCTAGCGTTTTTAAATGGGCATCAAACATGACGGTAGGCAGAAAGGCAGCATTTAAAATACTGGGTGAATTACGTTCCGTATGTTGACCATTAATTCCTATACTTGTTGTTAAATTGTCGCAAAAAGCCTTTTTAGGGTCATGACAACTTGCACACGATATGCTGCCGTCTTTCGAAAGCCGAGTGTCAAAAAAGAGTTTTCGACTTA
>JACCDX011851179.1_pt1 | contig 24624 bp, 27 predicted proteins | sample 7449681 | NCBI WGS metagenome assembly JACCDX01 (sample SAMN15323450, study PRJNA562643) | freshwater metagenome | isolation source: river surface water | place: USA:Blue River Watershed | collected 2017-08-18
CATATAATTATGCCGGCAATTTAGATAATGTAAATTTACCTTTTTTACCAGGTCAAGTATTATATCGTGTAAAAGAAGCATTTAGTGATGGTGTATCAACCACTGAAAAAAGTTGGTATAAAACAGTACAAGAATATATTGAAAAAAATATTAAAGCAGATACAACAATTCAATATGAACATTTGCCAACAACTTCTTATGAAACAAGTTATTATCGTCAAGAGTTTGAAAGATTATTTGGAAAAGATGTTGTTCATGTAATTCCACATTATTGGTTACCTAATTGGACAAAAACTAATGAACCATCTGCTAGAACCTTATCAGTTTATAACTAATTAATTAATGTAAATATATATAAATATTTTATATTAACTAATTATATATTTATGAATAATAATTTAAAATATGTAAATTATAATATTTTTGATTATACTCATTTTAATCCATTATATGGTAATGTATTAACTTTTCCAAAAGATTCATTATTATGGAGATGTTATAATGATAAATATGATATAATAACTGATAGACCTACATTTTTTAGTTCAAGAGATGTTGCATTACAATATAAAAAAGGATCTGATAGAAAATGTGCTATATTTAAGACTACAAAAACTTTAAGATTAATTGATATTAGATATATGAAAATATTATTAAATGAATTAATTAAAAACTTTACATATATTGATACTGAAACGGGACCAATCATTAAAACTATTGCGTTAGGTTTAGGATTAACTAGTTTTCAAAAACAAATAAAATTATATAAAGAACGTTATAGACAAGTTTTAAATAAACCAGTTAATGAATTGAAAAATGATGATAAATATACAGTAGATGTATTAGAACATATGATAAATGTATTAGATTCTTATGATAATGATAATGATTTAAATAATAAAAAAGGACTTAATCCATTGGAATTAGAAGGTATTAGAATCGGAGAAACAACGAATGATGTAGAATTATCTATCTATTTACAAAAGATATTTAGTTACTATTGTGATGGTTTTATTGCACCTAAAATGTATTCTCCATATCATTTGCCAAATAATTATATTAATCAAGAAATTTTAATATTTAATCCACAACAATCAAATTTAGAAATAACATATTTAAATGCAGATGATGATATTAAATATAATAAAAGTTTTAATGATTATATAACTTTAAAATTGAATAAAGTTTCATTTAAATATAAATCATTTGAATATAATTTCTTTGAAACTAATTTAAAATTAAATGGTGGTGCTAAATATAATAAATACAATTTGGATAAAAATAATCTTTATCTTAAAAATGTAATTATGGATAAATTACCAAAAGATAAATTAAAAAAAATACAAGATAAAGCAGAACTTTTTTCTAAATCATTTAATATTAAAAATTTATTACCAATCGAATTTAATTATTCTGGAACAACAGTATCACCATGGCTTAATATATATAATTAATATTATTAAAAGTAGGAAGTTTTGAAAAGAAACCTGGGTTTCTTTATTAGTATAAATATCTCTTTTTATGAATTTTATATATTCCATAACAAATCGGTAATAATACAAATACATAACTCACTACATTATCTACAAATTTTTTATTTGAAATCGGTATTTTCAATATATCTTGTAATAAATGAACTGTAAAAGAATCCTCATTATCTTTTCTTCCAGATTCTTTTGATATTATACAATATCCAACAATTTGCCATTGTAATATTACAAGTATATTAAATATAACATTTAAATAAACTAAAATAAAAGAATCAAAGACTATTGTTCCAAAAATAATAAATATAACTAATAAATAATGTAATTTATCTATAAAATTTATAGAACTCATATATTATTACTTACGTTTATTCATATTTGTTAATAACGCAAAATAATCTTTCATATTTTTACCACCTAATTCAAACTTAGTTCCACCACATGCGGTTGCAGAATGCATATATGCTGGATATTCATCTAGTTTTAAACAGGTTCCTTTGTCCTTAGGAATTATACTTTTTACGTAATACTTACACATTAAACAATGTTTTTGTTCAATTAATGAATTCATAGTTTTTAATATATCTTTTTTTGTCATTCTATTTAATTTTTATTTTATAATTATTTAGATTTTTATAAAATAATAAATAGTCAAATTTTTATTCAACTTCTTCATCTGAATCAGATATATTTTCAATATCTAAATCTATTCTAAATAATTCTATTAATTTTTTTGGAACTATTTCAAATAGTTCTGCTTTATTTCCAGGTAATGAATTTATATAAATATCATTTTCCTCTGTTAATATACCTGCAAAATTACATCCAGGTTCATAGTAAAATAATTTACATTTAAAACCCATTGATATCAGTTTATTAATAACTTTTTTAGGTGGATTCCATGGTGTTTCAAAACTAATAGATATCCTATTATTTTCAATTATATCACAATCTCTAAATGTAATATCCCATTTACAACCCCAATTTTCCCATGTATCATCATCTTCTTTTAATGGAATTATAGTTTCACATAATTTTTCATCTGAAGCTATTTTTTCTAACCAATCTAATTTAGTCTTAGATTCATGATTTGCAATTAGAACATTATTACAATAATTAGGCATTTTATTTTTTTATAAATTTATATAACAATTTAAAAAGTAATCAAATTTTTAATCAATATATAAATATTCAATATGTCTAATAAATCATTATTACTTTTTGATGTAGATAATACTTTATCAGTTTCCCGTGGCAAAGTTATGCCTGAAATGATAGATGTACTCCTAGAATTATCTAAAAAATATGATTTAGCGACTGTATCCGGTAGTGATTTACCTAAGATGCTAGAACAATTAGGTAGTTCAAAAATGTATTTTAAGTGGTTATTTACACAAAATGGTTTAGTAACTATTTTCGACCATCAAATTAATGCACCATATCATAAGATTAATTTAATTGATGAGATTGGCGAACAATATTATCAAGAATTAATTAACGTGGTCTTGGCAGAATTATCAAAGATAGATTTGCCTGTTAAACGTGGAACATTCATTGAATTACGCGATGGTCTTGTGAATATTTGTCCAATTGGTCGTAGTTGTTCGCAAAAAGAACGCGATGAGTTTGACGTATATGACAAAATTCACAACATACGCGCTAATTTATGCAATAAACTTCGCGAAAGATTCGGCGATAAATTAACTTTTAGTATTGGAGGGCAAATATCAATTGATGTCTTTCCAAAAGGATGGGACAAACGTTATTGTTTGCAATTTATTCAATCTCAATATGATTCTATATACTTTTTTGGTGATAAAATAGTTGAGGGTGGTAATGATTTTGAAATTGGTAATGATTCTCGTGTAATAGCTACATCAGTATCATCATGGAAAGATACATTAGAAATTTTAAAATCAAAATTATAATAAAATAAAAATCATTATCATGTATTATAATTTTAATCCATGAGATTTAGATAAAGTATATAAATTCGTATCTAATCTTAAATACTTTGATACTGGAATAGATTCAATATATTCATTATATTTTAATAGTAAATCATGTATTGAACATTCATTATTAGTTTTTAATTTTTCGAATAATTCTAAGCTCGATATAATAATATCTTTTATATCGAATTTATGACAAACATTAAATTTATGTGGATGAGTATCATCTTTTATTTTATCAATATTTATATCTATTCTTTTTATCATTTCAAAAGTATATAAATACATTGAATTAGTGCATTCTTCTATTAAAACCATTTTTTTTATGAGATATTAATTATATTTATATTTTTAAAACTTATCAATTTTTTAATTATTCATTATGTTTTTAAATCTATTAATGGCTAATTTTATTTTAATTTTTGGAACTCATAGTTAGAATTATATTCAAAACAAGTTTTTACAATAAAATTATAAAAATAATTTATTATTTTATTTTAATGATTCGTAATAAAATTACAAAAACAGATGCTAAAAGTAAATATTTCTTATCAGATAGAGATTTTGTAAATTTGTCATATTCATATGGTAATAGTTCTAAAAAATCTAATTCATATTCTAAATTATATGTAATTGATGATATATTAAATGTATTTAAAATTAAATATCAAATTAATGATAATCAAATACATGATAAAATCGTAGAGTTATCTAATCTAAAAATTAATAAAAAAAATAATATTGAACAAAATAGAATTAATAAAAAAAATAAAAAACGAAATGAATTATTAAATAAACTAATAGAATATAAAATAAATTATGATAATGCAGATGATAGTATAAAAGATATATGTGATTCATTTATTGATTGTAATTATGATAATGATTTTGATTATATTATTGATAAATGTTGCAAACGTAAGTTTTTATTAGAATATACTGAATATAAAAGTTTATTTCCTAAAATTGTTAAATTAAGACAAACGTTTAACTTAACAGAACCAATTCATAATGAATTTTATTATATAGGTAGGCATATGTTATATTCACAACCAATTACTCAAATAACTGAATATGCGGCTTTATATAAAGTGAATGGATATCCAGAAGTTTATCCATGGATGGAATCATCATCGTTATAAATATCAAAATTTACATCAGTATCATAATCATGATGTAGATATTGTATATTATTTTCTTTCTAAAATTGTTAAACCATTATTATTATAAAATCTATCTTTTAATGTCCATTCAGGATGTTCTGCTAAAAATTCTATCCAAGCAGGACCTAAACCCTTTTTAATTTCCATTTCTGAAAATCCCGATTCAATACTCTGTTTTTTAATATCTAATTTGAGTCTAATAGATTCACTATATACTTCATCAACTGTAGTATCATGCATAATAATATATTTATTAGTAATTTTACTAAATTTTTCTAATTCACGTTTTAATTGACCATATATATGCCATGTATCAATGAATGTCATATCATAATTTTCATTAATTTCTAAATTTAAGTCATTCATCTGTATAAAACTTGCTGAAACACCATGATTATTAACTTCTAAAATAAAATCTAGAGCATCACAATGTTCAATATCATTCATTAACAATACCTTTTTATTTGATTTATTATTTATTAATCCACGTGCAAATGCCCATGATGACACAATTTTACGAACACCTAACTCAATAATACTTTCACATTGTGATGCATATTTAAATAATGTTTCAAGATGTTCATTAATATCACTTTTTGTTTTAATATGTAATGTATAGACAAAATCTACAGTATTAAATATCTCTTTTACAAATAAATACATATATGATTTTAATCTATTACATAAAATATTATTATTAGCATTAATATCATTTGAATATATGCCAACAATTTTATTCGGTTTATAATATTTAATAACATCTTCTAAATTATCGAGTGATTTATAAACATTACCGTATATAACTAGGTCATAAAACTGATTTTTTATTTTATCATTTATATCGTCAGTTATAAGATTTTTATTATTAATTATTTCGGTTATAATATTTTTATTTTTTAAAATACCATTTAATATTTGATAACTAATACTATCAATGGTATATTGTAAAGAACAATCAATAAATAATATATTTTGTGGTTTATCAATATTGATTAATTTAAAAATATAATTAATCATAAAATCGTTTGATAAATATTTATTATAATAATTAATTAATTCATTATTATATTTACTATATAAATCTACTTCATTTAATAATCTATTATTTTTTAAACTTATTTCTTTTAGTAATTTTTTAGGATGATGTATCATTGTATATTCTGGACATATATCTATATTTTTATATATTGGTATTTTGCCCCTATTGATAATTTTAAATATTTCAATAGTATCCCATGAATCAATTGGTGATATTGATACAGTATCACGGTCTCCATTAATAACAAAATCACTTAAATTAGATAAACTAATAGGAAAAAAATTAAATTTACTATAACATTGCTTTGCTAATTGGTAAATTTGTTCTTCAATATTTAATTCAATAATCATTTATAAGAATATATGTTGTAAATTTTTAAATAATTTTTTATTCTGAGTATATATTAACTATTTAAATGGATGATTATAAATTTTTAATAAAAACTATTATGAAAGATGTTTCTAATAAAAATGACCGCAAATTTATTTTGAAAAATTTACCTGAATTATCAAATGAATTATATGATTTTTCAAGTTATATTAATAATCTTATAAAACTTAATTATTCGAATGAATCTGATTATATTAAGTTATCTAAATTAAAAAATATGAAATATAAAGATTATAAATTAAATAAAAATGAAGCTAATCAGATTTTTAAAGTTTTAAAACAATTTGGTGGTGAAAGTGAAATTAAAAAAATTATTAATGACACTATAGTTCCTGAATTTCCAAATCTGGATACTAATATTTTAAATAATTTATCACCAGAGCCTCCTAAAAATAAAATTAATTTAGAACCATCTGCTCCACCAATGGATAATGATGATACTATCGATTTTTTAAGAGATATGGCACATAATGGTATTAGTTTAGATGATAGTGGGATTAAAGATATTGAAAAATATGATGATTATGATATTGATGAACCAGGGTCATATAGTGAAAGTTTAGAAACTGATAATGGTAATTTTAAATATATTGATACTGAAATTGATAATCGTAGTGATGAAGAAAAAGTATATGATAATTTACCAGATGGTAGTTATTCTGAACCAAATCCAGAAAACCAACAAGAAGACGATAATCAAGTTATCGAACCAAATAAGTGTCGAAATAGAGGTTTTTTTGAATGTTTGATTAACGATAATTTAATGCAAGATTATCATAAAAGATTAGATTGGATTTATATAATTTTATTTGTATTAGCATCTGTTCCTTTTATTGGTTTATTACCAAATGTTATTATTATTTTTAGAGCATTAAGAGATGGACGAACCTTTTTAGCTATTATTACTTCTTTAACAACTGCTTTATCTCTCTTAGAAGGACACATCGTTGATTTAGGTTTAGCATTTAAAATTATTTATTTCTTAGATGTTTTTACGGTTATTAAATATGCAAAAGATTATGCACCAAGTTGGTTAAATTTAGATGAACCTGAAAATAAAGGTATTATATCGACATTACTAGAAAAATATGGTAAAATGTTATCCGGTTTTATATTATTTTCACTATTAACAGCTACAGAATATGCTCGTAGTATTACAAAATCATATAATGACAATGAAGATAATTATGAAACAAAAACCACTATTAATCAAATTAATAATCAACAAACAAAAGATGAACAAACAAAAGATGTTCAAGCCATTGATGAACAAATCAATGATAAACAAACAAAAGATGAACCAACAAATGATAAACAAACTAATGATAAACAAACTAATGATGAACAAACAAAAGATGAACAAACTAATGATAAACAAACAAAAGATGAACCAATAAGACCTTCAAGTCCATTAAGTCGTCCAATGACAGCAGAAGAATTTACAAAAGAAAAAAATAAATTATATAATGAATTAGATAAAAATAATATTAATTATGAAAAAGCAAATAAAGAAGTTGAAAAAGAACAAAAAAATAATTTTGAGAAAAAGAAAAATGAAAGAGATAAGAAAAAAAAAGAAAGTAAAGAAGGTGTTAAAAAATAAAAATGATTATTCATCATTTAAATTAATTTCACCATATTCATCAATATGACCAACTTCGATATATTTTAAATTATAAATAATACCTTTATCATAATCAAAATAGTAGTTTTTATCACCTATTTTATCCATTTCAAGACTATCTTTATCAATATCATCATTCTCATTATTAATATTTATTTCATTATTTTCTTCATCACATTCATCAATATCTTCATTTACTAAATTAGTATTTTTAATACGTAATTGAGGTAATTTATTAATTAAATTATAATTAACAGTATTATTATGCAAGGATAGATTTATTAAAAATTCATTTTTAATATTTAAATCATACGATAATTCAGATGAACTTAATAAATCATTAGAACTATTAATATTATTATTAATAATTTTATTATTCTTTGAAATAGGTTTTTTTGTTGATTTTTTTACTTTAATAATTACAGGATTTAAGTTTGAGTCTGTATTTAAGTTTTCAGTTGATTTAAAATTATTATAATCATTATTTAAATTTAAAGAAGAAGTAAATTGTTCTGTTAATTTATTTTCAATATCATTGGTATTTTTCCTAATTATAATTTTTTTCTTAATAGTTTTAGTTTGAGATTCAATAACTAAGTCTAACATTTTAAGAAGTATAACTATTATTATCTTTAAAATAAAATATAATAATACTTAATTAATCAAATTTTTATTGGTTTGCTCCATGCAACATTTGTAGTATCTCTAACTCTTAATTTAAATGATAATAAAGTTCCATCTATATTACAACCCTTATCATTTAGATAATTATAAACTGATATCGCAGTATTATCATCTGCATACCATATATAATAAGTATTATCGGATGCTTGCATTAACATATTTATTGGTCCTGCAGCTTTAAAAAAGTCATGTATGAAATTGACAGTAATAGGTGCAAAACTAAATTTATTTTCGGTAACGCCTACTCCTAAATATGGATTTATATCTAACATAAATAAAGGCACATTATGTATTTCTAAGTTATGAGTGCTTGAATCTATACAATTTTGTATCATTTTAACAACAATATTATTTATTAATACTTTTCTTTCAGATACTGGCTTATAATCGATTAATTCACTTAATCCACTTTTATATTCATTGTCTTCTTTATCACTTTTAGCACAACGAAAACAAGGTATAGCATATTGATAATTACTGATATAAAAATTTACCAATTTTCGAATATTTGCAAGATAATCTAAATCTTTTTTATTTGATGTATGGTATTGAGTATTTTTATATATTTTAATTAATTCATCAAATGAAGAATTTGAAACTGCATTATTAATTTTTAATAATGTTTTAGTTTCTGTTTGTTTTATTACTAAACTAGGATAATCTTTGTTTTCTTCTAAATTTGAATTAGTATTTAATGATTTAGATGAATCATTTGACACTAATTTATTTTCATTATTAATATTAGACTTACGACTACGATGTTTTCTAGGCATTTTTTTATAAATTAAAAATAAAATGATATAAATAAATCAAATTTTTTATAATTTTAATTTATCTAATTCAATAGTTATTATATCTTCATTATTAATAATTTTCTTACATTTCGAATATAATTGATAATTCTCAGTCCAAAAACCTGAATCATTTCTAACTAATTTCTCTTTTACATATTTATTTACAATTAAATAATTAAATATTCTATCAAATAGTAAATTATCATTATTAAAATTAGATTTATAACTCTCAAATGATTCATGTTTTAATAATCTATTTTTAATTTGTTGTTTAGTTAAAGCGCCACTCATAATTGAATCTATAACAACTGATACCATTTTAGTAATATCAATATTATTTGAGATAGTGATTGTGTTATTATTTTTTTTACAATTATCACATGAATTACAACTATTAATATTACGTAATTCACCCAAATAATTACAAATTTGTTTATGACGACAATCAACCGTATTTTCAGCATATTTAACAACAGTGCTTAATTTATCAACTTGATGATTTGTATATTGTTTATTTTTAGACATAAAATTACCTTTTAACATTTTTTCAGCAATTATTTTATCTTGTAAAGAATAATATAATATACAGTCTGAATCTAAACCATCACGGCCAGCTCTACCAATTTCTTGATAATAATTTTCTAAGGAGGATGGCATATTAAAATGTATTACAAATCTTACATCCGGTTTATCTATACCCATACCAAAGGCAATAGTAGCTACTATTATAGGTATTATACCTACTTTCCATTGATTTTGAATTAATTTACGTGATTTAGTATTTAATCCGGCATGATACGCCTCAGCATTTATACCTTTTGATTTTAAATCATTTGCAATTTTTTCACAAGATTTACGTGAAATACAGTATATAATTCCACTTTTATTAATATATTCATTATTAATCTTATTAACAACTGTATTAAATGTGGTCTTATCCCTTTTAAATACCGAAATCTGTAAATTTGCACGATAATATGATTTGGTATATTTTTTTGCATTTTGAATATTTAATAAATATGTTAAATCCTGTTGAACTTGATTAGTTGCACTGGCCGTAAGAGCCATAATAGGTGTATTTTCATATTTTCTTTTTAATACGCCTAATTTACGATATGAATATCTGAAATCATTACCCCATAAACTTATACAATGTGCTTCGTCAATTACAAATCGAGTAAGACGACCATTTTTGTATAAATAGTCTAAGGTTTCAATAAATTCTTCATTTTTATCAATTGCTTCGGGTGTAGTATATAATAATCGATAATCAGTTTCATTATTAATTATTTCATCTAATATTGCATGCTTCTCAATCATACTTATATCTGAATATAATCCAACTGATTTTACTTTTTGAATATTATTGTCTAAATCAGATTCATTCATACTCTCTAATTGGTCATGAATTAATGATTTTAAGGGTGATATAACTACAGTAATACCTCCTTGAATTTGAGCAGGTAATTGAAAACACAATGATTTTCCAGAACCAGTCGGTATCATAATAAATTGGTCAGCATTCGAATTAACTGCATCTCTAACTATTTCTTCTTGTGGTTCTCTAAAAGAATCAAATCCAAATACTTTTTTAAGTGTTTTTACAACAATATCTGTATTAGTATCTATTGACTCCTCCATTTTATTAGTATCATTTGTATTTTTAAAATCAGATATATCAATTGATACATTAGATTTTTTAATTTTAATTTTTTTAGTAAAGATAGGATATAATTTTTCCATTATTTTTAAAAACAAAATTCGTATTAATATTTTTATATCAAATTTTATAAAAAAATTGATTAATTAAATAAAATACTTTTTTTTTAATAAAAGATAATTAAAAAATGTATTCAAAAGTAACTTCAATGTGTTTGTCTAAATCTAATAAGTATATATTTCGTAATATGATTACAGTTACGCCTAATTTAATTGGTTTTAACTTAAATAGTCAATGTCCTTATGAAGTTTTAGGTGTGCAAAAAGATGCTACAAATGAACAATTAAAAGAAGCATATACTCGTATTCGATTATATTCTGCTAATTTTGGTAGTAATCCAAAAATTGTTTATGCATATAAATTTGCTGTATCTAATTTAAATGATAAATCGGATTTGGTGCTACCTGAAATTATTGAAAATGAAATATTGAATAAAAACATATCTCAACATAAACATCATAGTCAATCAAATATGAATTCAAATACAAATACAACTTCGAATACAACTGCTGTAGATGAATTATTAATGCCTACTGAAAATAAAAAATGGAAATATGAAAATGTATTTATAACAACTGTATTATGTGGCACACTACTAACATATGCATTAATATCTGAAAAAAATAAAAATAAATAGGTTATTTAATACCAATTTATTATTTGAGTATTTCCAGGTTCTTCAACCATAGAAATAACTACTGGAATAGGTTTCCCTAATAAAATTCTTTTTTTATAAATTTCATATTCAATATCATCATCTAAATCAACTTCTTTTTTACACATTGGACATTTCATATCTGCGGTCGGTATTATACATTCTTGATGACAACCATGACCACAAGATAATACATTTTCTGTATTCTCTAAACATATCATACATTCACCAGATGAATAATTTTTATCACAATACTCTATTTTTCTTTTAACAGACATTGCTGATTTAATACGTGTATCTATATCACGAACAGCATGATTTACTACTATAAAATTTTGTCTTCTAAATACCAAATTATTTTCTGGAAAAGGACCTACATCCCTAACAGGTGAGTTAATATTTAAATTAGTTATATACCTATTATTACGATTACCTATTACCAAATTATATTCATTATTAGTATTAGCTGTATTTATAGAATCATAACTATATTGTAATACTTGATTTTCCATACGATAATTATTAACATAATTGTTTTCCGATTCAGATTGAAATAACCGTCTATTTACATTATTTAATGAATTATCTGGATTATTTTCTCGAATTTCATATTCAATATTATCTAAAAATGGATTTGGAATTGTTCCAATTGGTTCTAACAATATAATTTCATCAGTATTCCAATTAGTTCCTTCCTGTCTATTAAGATAAGTATTTACAACTAATGTTATATTATCATCAATTGAATTAATATAATCTGGATTATTTAAATTTTTAAAATATTTAATATTTATATTTAAATCATAAAAATTATCAGACAATTCACTAAAATTATTAGTTATAATTTTTTGTAATAAATCATTCATTTTTTTAACAATACCGGATTGTTTCCACAATTGATTAATTATTATAAATAAATCTTTTGCTAAAACATAAGTTTCATTAGTTTCTAAAAAATTTAGATAACGTCTATAATAGAATACAATTAAAATACCTTCTAAAACATCATAAATTTTATTAGACTTAATACTAGTTGTATTAGCTTGAATTTTATTATTCATATCAATAATAAATTTATTGATTTGAACATTATTATCAATTAACCATTTCTTACGAACAATTAAATCAGATTCCATTTTTTATAACACTTTAATAAAGATTTATATCTTTTGAATTATTATTTTATTATTAAATTTTTATTATTATCAAATTTTGTTTTCTCAAATATTTTTAACCCCTTATAAAAATATAATATTAATATAAAATTTTTTTCTTATATTTTAATAAATAGAAATGATCTTTACTACTGCTGAAGAATTATTATTTTTTGAAGATAAATATAAATCCATTGAACAAAAATTACTACCTTTACCAGCTGATGATAAAAGTCTAATTCGAGAAATGGATACACAATATCATACAAATCAACGCTTATTATCTATTGAAAATGAAATGAAAAATGTCGTAAATTTATCTGATAAATTAAATCAAATAGTTAATAAACAGGAAAATGAACTATGGTATGCTGAAACTATTAATGCTTCATTAAAAGAAAATACTTTAAAAGGTGAAAATCAATTATTAGAAGCTCAACAATATCAATATACTTATTATAGAACTATTATTGGTTCTGGTGTTGGCTTAATAACTGGTATTGTTGCATCTGTGCCATTAGGTATTGGTTTAGTTAGCACAGGAATTATTTCAGTATCAAGTGGATTATTTGGTGCTTTAGTTGGTTATAAGTGGTAAAAATAAAAAACTGATTTTGTTGGGTCAGGAATGAATAGTATATTATTATTATTATTTAATGTGATATATTATGTGATAAAATTATGTGATTTAATCATGTGATTAAATTATTTATATTCATTAAATTTATATTTAAGACAAACCAAATTTAAGACCTAAAGTGGAGAACAGTTTTTTTTCATTTACAAACTCCTTTTGATATTTTAATAAAATTAATCATTAATATTATCAATTTTTTTTTATTTTTTATTTTATAAAAGGATAAATAATAAGATTAGCCTTTTATAAAATTAACAACTATTCTTTTCAATTGACCCATTAATTATTTTTTGTGTAATATTCAATATTTTTTCTGTCTTAACCTCTGATAATTTAAGTAGAATTTCATCAGCTGTTGCTAATGTCAATCTATTACGTATTTTAGTTTGTGGGCTAGACATATCGGTTATACCATCAAATAAATTACCTAATCTAGCTGAAATACCTTTAAATCCCCATGTTGCAGGTGTTCTTTTAGTTAATACTAATGTATATATATCAACTGTTCTATCTTTTTTAGGTAAATTGGCATGAGAACGATATCTCACAGCACGTCCTTTTACTTGGTCTAAACGTGCATCATTCCAATATGGTTCTAGGATAATAAGACTTCTAGTTTCTTTAAGGTCGAGACCCTCTGCACCTGCTGCTGAAATTAATAATACAGGGATTTTACCGGTATTATAATCCGACATTATCTCGAATCTTTTATTTTTATTAACATTACCGGTTATGATTCCACATTCTATTTCAAGACGTTTTAAACCATCGCTAATAATATTAACACCGAAATCTTTTAAAGCAGAATAAATTACTACACGTCGGTTATTCATCACCTCGTCCTTTACTTTATCTAATATCCATTTTATCTTCGGAGATTCCATATTTGTAAAATTTACAGCCTTTCTCAGACCATTTAAGAAGGGTATTGGGTCCTTTGTAAAATTTTCTACTAATGATGGCTCTTCTTTAATACGATTATCCTGAACTTTATCATACATTTTTTCATAATCTTCAGTCATAGGTATTTTAATAATATGTTCATTAACTGATGGATAATTTTCAGTATCATCACTTTTAAAATAAGAAAATGCACATTTTACATAACTTTTTACGAATCTATCTTTTTTCATGTTTATAGATGATGCTTCCTTATATTCTTTCTCGATAGTCTGTTCATTAACTATTGCTAAATAATTACGCAAGTCTTTCTCGGAATTAACTACCGGTGTAGCTGTTAATAATAATACTTTTTTCGAACGTAAGGCTGCCTCATTTAAAAGACGAGCATAAGTGTATCCTGAATTTTTGGCAGTTTCTGTGCGGAATTTATGAGCTTCATCTACGATAATCATATTGTCATCTGGTAAAATGAATTCTTTTTCGACTACATCCGGATGGGCATTTATATCCTCTTCTAATTCCTCTATTTCATCTTCAATATATTTTTCGATATTTTTTTTGTTTTTAATTTCATTTAAATCTATTATTGTTCTTTTAAAATTATTTAACCACCATGTATGACTATAGCAATATATATATTTTAATAACTCCTGATTTACCAGTTTTTTTACTTCATTTGAAAATTGTTCTAAGACACTTGCTGGAGCTAATATAATAACCTTTTTACCTGGATTATTTTTTAAAAAACATGCGGCTGATAATATAGACGTAATTGTTTTACCGGTTCCAACACCATGAGCTACAATTAATGCTTTTGCTGGTTCCGAACCAAATAACTTTTTCTCTTTATTTATATAATTAGCAACCTTTATTTGATGTTTTTTAGGTTCAACTCCTTTTAATGAAACATTATAACAAGCCATAATATTAAAATAATAATAGATATTAATTATTTCAATTACTAATATCTATAATCATTCTTTAAATGGTAAAAGGATTTAAAGTCCTCTATGTGTCGTATAAGACAACTGTGTTCATAGAACTCAGTAATCATATGTAATAAGTATCTGGCTTACATTATTCTGCATAGTATTTATATATATCTTATAATAGACTTATACAAAATAGATACAAATTGGCATAAATTAAGATGATTTATGCTAGTCTGTATAAGACCGGTATTGGATTTTATAGAACTAAAAGTTAAATAGTCGTAATATATAATTATTTAAAAATTATAAAATATTTATTAAATAAGCATGTTATTAGGAACAAATTTACAAAACTATTCTTTTGAATTTCAACAATGTATTAATCATAATGAAAGTATTATGTTAAATACACTAGGTTCTTTAACTAAATCTATTGAATACAATAATGATAAAGTTACTAATAAAAATTATTATAATGTATGTATGGATATATGTGCTAATAAATTCAACTATTTTAACGAAATCGAAAATAAATGTAGAAATCAATTAATTGCTAATAATCCATCTAATTTTGAGTATGAATATAAAAAATGTTTTTTAGAAAATATTAAAAATGAAGTTGTAAATAAAAAATAAAATGCATCATCTATTATTTATATATGATACATTTCATTTAATCTATTAATTAGTCGATTAATACGTTTGTATTCATCAAATAATTGTTCTCTTTCATTGCGAAATGCGCGACGATTTTTATTTTGGTCGATGTATTCTAATCTATCATGACATAAGTCCAAGATTATTTCTTTCATTTCAGTGGCTAATTCAACTTCACTCTTAATATCCATATCAGAGCCATGAAAATTATCTAAACTATCAACACCATCTTCAATATCTTCAATATCAAAATCCTCATAATCATATGAACGTATGATTTCAAATTTATCTAAATCATATTTTTCAAAGAATAATTCTTCTGTTGGTTTTTGAGTATTGTTTAATTGCATTTTATAAATATTGATAATTTATAACGAATTACAATAATAATTTTTTATTATTATTATTATCAAATTTTTATTTTAGTAAAATGTATAAGTGGATAAATAAATATATTATACTAAATTTAAAAAAAATATAAATTTGATTTAATTTCAAATTAATAATTTTATAATTAAAATTCTTAAAAATGTCATCTCCTTTTAATAAATTCTTATTAAATTCAAAATATAATCAAAATAATAATTCAAAATCATATAAATATAAACAATTATTATATGTTCTCAAGCATTTATATCGTATCTCTGGTGGAATTATTGCCAGTTTTCTAATTGTTAAAGATAATAGTGATATTGATTTTATGACAATGGGATTTGGTGGTTTTGTTGGATATTTATGTCCTACTTTATCATTTATATTAGGTGGTGGATATTTATTAAAAATTAAATATGATGACATTAAACTTAAAAAAACTACTGATTTAATTAAAACACCTATTAATAAAGCAACTGATTTATTAACAAATACAATTAATGAGGCGAATGGTGTATTAACATCAACAGTCAATGATGTAAATAGTGTATTTAAAAATATACTAAAATAGGATAACCTGAAGCATTCCAACAGATTAGGGCTTTGCCCGTCCCAAGTTTCTCCTTTAATAATTTTAATTAGAAAGATTTAAATTAATAAAGGAAGATTCTAAAAGGGATGGCGTTGCCTAACCTGTTTATCAGGAACCTTGGTTTCTTTGCCAATCGATATTTTCATATGAAAATTGTTGTGGAGGACACGTAATTAATGATTGTCTTTCATTTGTTTTTTTACGTGCAATACATAATATATATACTTGGTCTTTTGTATCAAAACTACTATTATTTCTACCATTGCCAGTCGGATTAATATTTCGTATATCAATCCATTGATTAGGCTCTGTATTTAATTTTGCTAAATATAATTCCAATACCTCCATACCATATTTCTCTTTAAATGTTGATAAAAAGAAATCTGGTGAAAATTGATAGAAGCCGTGTCCTGAATAATTGTTATTACATGTTATCGATATGAAAATTCCGTTTATTTCCAACATATTAATAATATTTTCTAAAACCTGTGCTTGATTGAATACATGTTCGATAGTTCCACCGTCGATAATACAATCATACTTTTTAAAGTCGGATGGTATCGGCAAATTCATATCATGAAGATATGTGGCATTTTCATAACTAGAATTATCTAGAGATTCAATTGACTTAAATCCAATTACTTGATATAACTTTTCACAATACTTAAATATAGTTTCATCGTAAATTTTTCCACATCCAGTATATTGATTCAAAATATAATTAGCTAAATCAATACTTAAATGCGTCTCTTGACGACCAAGAGTTAGCAATGAATCCCTTTTTTTACAATATTTAATACCTTTAATTGATGCATGAAAACCTACAATATCTATACCCATAATAAATATTTATTTATGATTTATTTTTAAATATTAAAATTTATTGAGTTTAAACAATATAATTTCTATAACCATGTATAATAAAGTATATAGTAATGAATATTCAGGCTTTTTCCGCTGAATCCTTCGCAAATATTAATGATGCCTTTGCGAATGTTAATGAAGCGTTCGAACCAATTAATCTAACTGAAACTACATTACAAAATATTGATTATACACAACCATCTACATTACCTGAATCTAAATATACATTAATTGAGTTAGATAATAATAATTTATATGTAGTTAGGTCATGTGTTGATAATATTAAAGATTTAGTAATAAATATATTTGAAATGTTGGATTATAATGATATAAAAATCAATAAATTAACAAATTTACAGTATAATAAATTAGGTAAAATATTAAATACATATTTCAATGGTTTAATTAATACCTCGAAAGATACATTTTATAAGAATTTAGAAACAGTGAATAATTTTTATAATTTTATTTCAACTATTTCTGAGTTTGAAACAAGTCCATTATCTAAATTTAATGATATTCTAGAGTCTATTAACACTACATTAAAAGAACCGAAACAACAATATAAAAATATTAATGGTCATGAACATATTACGAATGGACTTAGAATAAATGAAAACCATGAAACTTATAGCACATATTGTAAAATTTGTAATTCTAAATTCACAATTAAAAAACCTATTGATGTCGGATATGTATTATATTATGATTCAAATGGAACTTCACAACATCAATCATTACAGCAATCATTACCTCAATCTATGCCGATAGTTAATTCATCAATCGAAAATACTGTAAATAAGATTGATATTATTTTTATGAAAACATTTAAAAAGGCTCTTGTATTAATTGATATATCGGATGATTCAATAAATATACTATGTAATTGTTTTGATGATATTATACATGTTTATAAGAACGAGATGGTAAATAATGAATTAAAAATAAAAATAGAAGATACAATACATTTAAGTCTATTTTTAACTGAAAATGATATAAAAATAAAATTAGATGAACTTAAACTAATTGATTCCACTGAAGCAGACCTTATAAAATCATTTATTTTAAATAATTATGATATAAATCTTGCAGATAACAACCGTATAAATGCCACAATATTACAAAATCAAATTATTGACGGGATAGGGTTAAATGTAAATATGAATCGTCATGGATTTATAAAAAGACTGGCTATATATTTAAATGAATTAAAAATAAATAAACGACGATTACAAGATGGTATATATTATATTGGTATCAAAAAGAATTAATAATATTAGTAGTATTATGCGAAACAGATATATTTTGCATAGTTATACTAAAAACGTAATATGTCTTATACGAGACTTATATTAGTCCTACACTAGACTGCATAATAATTCATTTTATGATGCAAAGATTGTGTGGGACTCTTTAAATCCTTTTTACATTTAAAGGATGGATTTTAAGTCTAAAAAGGATTTAAATGCGCATGGCAATCATTTTACACTCTTATAAATTTGCTATTGTTTTATTGTAATTATAAATAACATAAAAAATTGATAATAGTATTATAATTTATATTATTTAGTAAATCAACCAAAAATGTTAGCTAATTTAAGACAAAACATACAAAATTTACAAAAATCATCTTCTAAATTAATATTAAATATCCATTATATTTGGGCTATTTTATTAATTATTCCAGATATTATTCTTGCCGCTACTGTTATTAAACATGTATCCGCAAATAATTATTTATTCGTTGTTCCGATGGTTGCATGTATATTTCAAGGTGCATATCTATTTACATTTGAATTATTTTCTGTATGCGAACCACATGATTACTATATGACATTAAAAAAATATGCATTTCAATTTAATTTATTAATTTTAATTGAATATATTGTTTTATCTACACTTAATAACAATGATGATAATATTGGTCTATTAGAAATAATATTATTATCAGGATTAAAAACATTTTTTACTATGTGTTATTCAATTGATAGATTTGTTAATATCGATGAATATGGATTTATTATTCAATCCGAAAATGAAAGATATTTACCACATTCTAATCAAAATAATATTCAAACAATTCATACACCTTTGAGTAATAATTTACTTCGAGAAGTCATTATAATTAAAGCTGATGAAACTAAAGAATGTGCTATTTGTTTTGATGAATGTAAATCCGATGCCATTGATGAAAATCGAATTGTTTGTATGCAAAATTGCAAACATGTGTTTCATGATAAATGTATCAAAGAATGGATTAAAATTAATAAAACATGTCCTCAATGTAGGAGATAAATATTTATATTCATTTTTATTTTTTAATATTGAATTATTATATATTTATGTGGCATATATTAACACATACAACTAATGAACAAAATATTTTAAAGATTCTTAAGGATGGTAAGATAGGCGCTAAAGATTCTAGACATAAAAAAATTGATTCTATGGTTTATATGTTTTATTTATCTAGTATATTACATAATAAAGATATTAAATATTGGAATTTTGGTCATAATGAAAATAGTATTATTATTGGATTTAATCCACATATTTTAAATAATAAAAAATTTGTAATTTGTGATAGACGCGGTGGTGCTCATTGTTTAAAGAAAAATTATAAAATTGTAGAAAGTCATTATAATAGTTCTAAGCAGATTGATTTTAATAAAATTAATTCTTTTATAAATGAAAGAATTGGTAATAGTGTAACTAATAATTTAGATTTTTATTTAGAAAATATACGAAATTATATGATTCGTATGTACGCATTTAGACTATCTACTTTAGATGATGATGAATATTATAGTTATGTTGATAAAAAAATGCATGAAACTAAAAAGGTTGCGTTTTTAAAACAAAAATATACTGATAAAATTAATGAAATTAAAAATTTACCTAATAATAAAATTTTAGATTATTTAAAAAAATTAGATTATGATTTTTATGAACGTTTTAAAAATAATAAATATATTTCTAGTCATGAAGTTGTTATTGATGGTACAGTAGATATAAAAGATATAAATTTTATAATGATATCTAAAACTAGCACAGATGAATTTAAAAATAAATTAAAAAAACTATGTCCAGATTATATTAAAATTATTGAAATTGAACCTAATGATAATGTTAAATATACTAAACGTATTCAGAAAGTTTTAGAAAAGAATAGTGAGCATATTGAATTATTATCATAATTAAATAGTGTATTCAATTATAAAAAAAAATTTGATAAGTATAATTATTTATTAAATTAATAATAAATAAATATAATTATAATGTCTATGCAAATTTTCGTTAAAACTTTAACTGGTAAAACAATTACACTCGATGTTGAATCTAGTGATACTATTGAAAATGTTAAACAAAAAATACAGGACAAAGAAGGTATTCCCCCAGACCAACAAAGATTGATTTTCGCAGGAAAACAATTAGAAGATGGTCGTACTCTTGCTGATTATAATATTCAAAAAGAATCTACGCTCCATCTCGTACTTAGATTGCGCGGTGGCTATTGAAATATACCTGATAATTTAAAATTATAAAGTTTTTATTTTACATTTTGTTTTAAGTTTTATTAAAAAAATCCATAATTACTATTTTTTTAGGAATATATAATAATAATTATGTGGCATATATTAACACATACTACTACTACAAAAAATTTATTAAAGATTCTTAAAGATGGTAAAATAGGTACAAAAGATTATAATCATAAAAATATAGAATCTATGGTTTATATGTATTATTTATCTAGTTTATTAGACAATTCTCAAATTAAAAATTGGAATTTTTCATACGTTTATTTTGCATCTTCTATGGAATTGGACCCAAATACATTAGTAATTATTGGTTTTAATCCACATATTTTAAATAATAAAAAATTTGTAATGTGTGATAGACACGCTGGTGGTGAATGTTTTAAACAAAAATATAAACTTGTTGAAAGTTATCATAACGGTAAAAAACCTATTAATTTTAAAAAAATTAATGATTTTATTAATTCAAGAATTACCGATAATATTACAAATAATTTAGATTTTTCCAATAATATTTTTCAAGCTAAAGCTAAACTGATTAGATATTATAAGGCTGGTTTAAGAAAATTTTATAGTTATGTAGATAATAAATTTCATGATTTAAAAAAAGTTGAAAAAATTAATAATAAAATTAAAGAAATAGAAAATTCAACAGATGATAAAGTTTTAGATATGTATAATAAAATATTTAAAATTAATCATATGAAATTAGAAGAACAATCTAAATATGTAGAGAGTCATGAAGTAGTTTTTAAAGACAAATTAGATATAAAAGATATAAATTTTATTATGATTTCTAAAACTAGAAAAGATGAATTTAAAACTGAATTAAAAAAATTATGTCCTGATTATATTAAAATTATCGAAATTGAACCTAATGATTTTCAAAAATATACTAAACGTATTCAAAAAGTTTTAGAAAAAAATAGTGAGTGTATTCAATTATAATTCATAATTAAATAATGTATTCAATTATAATTCATAATTAAATAGTGTATTCATTTATAATTCATAATTATAATTATAATTAAAATTTAATTTACTATTTTTTATAATTAATTGCTTGAACAATCATATTATTTTTTACGCAATTTAATTTTTTATTTTTTTCATAATACGACCAGTCTGCAATATCTAAACATTTATTTTTTATTTCATTGCATTTTTCATCATTACTTTTACATTCTTTATTTACATAACTTTTAAATTTTGATACATTTTCAGCACCATTTATTAGATTTATCAAACTATTATCACAATGACTTGTAGTATATGTATATTTATTTAATTCTTGTGCACACGGAAGCACTACTGGTTTAATATTCAATTCTAAATTCAATGATTCTAATGTGTGTTTGGTTCTATATAAATCAGATATAAATACATTATCAAACCTAATTTCTGTTAAATTTTTACCAGAACGATTCGCTTGTCTTACACCCTCATCAGTTAGTTTCGGGTCAAAATATTTTGATTGATTTAAAGCCTTTGCAAATTTACCTGCTAAATTATGAATTCCTTCTCCATGTCGTACTATATAAATATCGTAATTTCCATTATATATTTTATTATTTAATTTTGTCTCTAAATTTCCAAAATAATTTTTATCATTTGTATTATTTGTTAAATATTTATTATTTTTTTTAGAATCTGTTGCATATGCTGTATCTGATGATAATTCTCCATCATAAAATAATGATGTCTCTAATGTTGTATTTTCAGAATCACTTCTAATTTTCATTAATAATATTGCTGTATTTTTAAATTTCTTTTTAAATTCTCTTTTATATAATTCGGATAATAAACATCTCATACGATTTCCATGTGATACAATCAAAATATTTTCTATTTTATTCCCACCCTTTTTATTAGTTCTATTTGACATTTATATATATAAACAATATATTTCTAATATAAACGATGAATTATCCACGAACTTAAACCTAAAATTACATCAATTATTAATGCCAGCCATGCATAACTTCTTAGATTTGGTATTAATAACATTGTTCCAGCTGCTATATATAATAATCCGTGAATTGGACGTAAGTTATTCCACCATGTTTTACCGCCTGCTTCTGGTGCATCTAATCTTAACTTTTTAAAATAAAGAATTAAAAAAGATATACCTATACCAATCAATACTACTATTATTAATGTTCTTATCATTGAATATGATGTTTCTAATATAGATGATGATTCAGTAGCACTAGATGTAGATGATTCCGTAGTATTACTAGCTGTTCCTAATCTATATGTTATATATGCTAATAGTGTTCTTAGTGGAATACAACCTAATAAAAATGCTACAGTGCTTTGAGTTTTAGTTAATACCATTCTTTATTATATATATAGATTATGAATAAGATTATGAATTCAACTTATAAAAAATAAAAATATTTATGAGTTGCATTAATTTATGGAACTATTATCACCTTTGGTTTTAAATTTTGTATATCATCACGTTGATTTGGTTCTACATATTCTAATTCCAAAAAGTCATATATATCCTTCTCGGTTTTAAACGATGTTTTACCTATTTTCTTTTTAATTTCTTCGGATGATATCGGTAATTTTGTATCTTTATGTGCAATCGTAAATTCATTAATTGTATATCCCATTCTTAAAGCGTGATTTCGTTGTAATACATTAAATGGACCTGAACCTGTGAAATACATTACCGCGAATGGGTATGACTCAATCGAAGTGCTCATTAAATCTACATGACGGGATATCGAATTATCTTTTAATTTTGTAATTAACATATCTTTCTTATCTCCACTTGCTAGGATTTCCTTGACAATACCCATTTTGATTAATTCCTCGCGCAATTTGCTACGATATTCGGCTTCTTTACCATCTTTGGACGATATTAAAACATCGATATCACCTGATGTTGAATGTCCGCGTCTATAACTACCGTTAATTGACCATTCCATGTTTTTAGATATGGATTTGGTTATTTTATCAATTATAGAGCTATATTCGTCGATTTCACTACGAGGAACACGTTGGATTAAATCATAATGATATTTAAGACCGATTGCTTGTTTATCATTTAAACACTTAGAATCCTTCTTATATAATTCTTCTAATTCTGCAACGGTGCTTACACCATATTTCTCGAATAATTGAATTGCTTTTGCCGGACCTATCCCGTAAATTGCAGATAAATCCATAACTGAACTAACTTTCTTGTCTTTTAATGCGTCCAAAGCCTCCTGAATTTCGCCAGTTTTCAGATATTCATCTATTCTCTGGAGAATTTTAGTTGGATTCTTTTTACCATGTTCATGAAACCAATCCTCGACTGATTTTAAGCTATCAATCATTGAGTTCGGATATGTATTTAAAATTTTAATAATATCTTCGTATTGACGGACTTTAAAAACAGCGGTTTTTTCATTATCAGCATTAGCTTTATAAATTAAAACTTGGAATTTGCTAATTAAATCCTTTTTAGGAC
>JACCDX011898102.1_pt1 | contig 24624 bp, 31 predicted proteins | sample 7449681 | NCBI WGS metagenome assembly JACCDX01 (sample SAMN15323450, study PRJNA562643) | freshwater metagenome | isolation source: river surface water | place: USA:Blue River Watershed | collected 2017-08-18
GTATATTAGTGTATATTTAATTAATAAAGATAAAAAATGAGAACAATTAATAACATATTTGAGTTTGACTTCTTCGCAGCCGAGGCCGATTTTAGCCTAGGAAGGTCAACCTATGTATGTAGTTAATTAAGTAACTATACTATATTTGAAAGGTTGACCTAAACAGTCAACCTTTTTTTCTTTATATAGGTTTGAAAAAAAATAAAAAAAATATTACAAAAAATTTGGAAGTTTAAAAAATAGTTCATACATTTGTAATATCAAAATGAAAGAAAACGTTCTTTGACATCATGACACACATTTAGAACTTTTTTATTTAAAAAGTGTGTCTTTTTAATATTTTTCCATATATTTATATTATATGGAAAGAGATGAAAAAATAATTGAAATGTATAATTCTGGTGTTAACGCTACAACTATTGCTAAAACATTAGATATTGGTAGAAGAACTATTTATAGAGTGTTAGATAAATACAACATTCCTTTACATAAAACTAAACCAAAAAATAATTGTTTAGTTTGTGAGAAAGAATGTGATAAAAAATTATGTGGTACTTGTAATACTAATTTAAGACGTTATAGGGTTAAGAAAAAAGCTGTTGAATATTTAGGTGGTTGTTGTGAAAGATGTGGTTGGTCTGGTCATTTTTCTGGATTTGATTTTCACCATAAAGACCCAAATGAAAAAGATTTTAGCCCTAGTGCTATGGAATTAGCGAATAAAAGTTGGGAAAAAGTTAAAAATGAACTAGATAAATGTGAATTATTATGTGCTTTATGTCATAGGTTAGAACATTCTAAATATGATTTATTAGAACAATATTATGATTTATATTCTGGTAAAATGTTCCGTTAGTGAAGGGGTTAACACGTCACTCTTTCTAAGTGAAGGCGAGGGTTCGAATCCCTCACGGAATACTAGAGCGGTTTGCTTACCAGAACCGAAGGGTATTGGTTTACGAAAATAACCAAAAGCACATGTGCATGATTCGGTGGTCTTGTTCGTTCTTGACAAGAACGTTCCTAGAAGGTGTCACTCTAAGGCAGTCCCTTCTAAATGCTCCTATCGTCTAACGGTTAGGACCCCAGGTTTTCAATCTGGTAATGAGAGTTCGATTCTCTCTGGGAGTACTATCAAGCGAGTGCTGCAACACTTGCAAGAGAGCCGATGATAAAGGTTTGCAGATTGATTGAGTCGGTTGTTGGGTTCGTCTAGTGGATAGGATTGCCGCAGTGAAGCGGTAGACATGGGTTCGATTCCCATACCCAATACGATGTAGGGTTTTACACTTTTATATTTCCTAGAAGCTGAATAGCTGAGAAAGAAAAAGTGAATTTGGAGCTATGGTCCAACGGCTACGATGTCTGACTGTCTATCAGAAGATGGGGGTTCGATTCCCCCTAGTTCCGCCCATGGTAAACAATTGCGTGGTTTGGCGATTGTGGAGACGTAAAAATTATTAAAGAGGTTCGAAACTCTGAGAATAATTACCAAACTTTATGGGGCAGCATGTACCAAGGCTGGCGTTTCTCCCTTGCAAGGAGAGAGTGGAGAGTTCGATTCTCTTCTGCTCCACATGGAAAAATTTAGTTTTGAGGAAGGTGTAGATTATTACCTAGAAAAAGGTAAAATCATATATACTGAACATTATCTTAAAAAAAGGGGAACATGCTGCGGAAAAGGTTGTAGACATTGTGTTTTCGACCCACCTTATACAAAAGGTAATAAAATTTTAAAAGAAAACACGGATAAAAATTTGTAATAATTAATAAATTAATGTACATTTGTATTATGAAAAAAGAATATATAATAAAAGTATTGCAATTATTCGCTGATTATACTATTAGTATGTTAGAAAACACACGTAGCGAAACTATGTTTAATTATTATTTTGAAATAGGTGCAATGATTAATGCGTATGCAATAATTATGTGTGATGTTTATTTAGATTAAGGATTCCAATCTTTTGGTAACCTATGTAGTTCTTTGTAATATTCTTTTTCGTATTCATACATTTCATCCCATGTTAAAGGGAAAAATCTAAAATAATAAATAGAAAATATAATAAAAAATATACCGCTGATAAAAGGTATTGGGTGATAAGGAATATTTAACATAAAACCAACAGTTGTTAATATAAATAATAAAATCATAATTATTACAGCTGGCTGTAGAAACTTATTAGTTTTCATGGGTCTATATAAGTCAGCCCATTTCCTTCTAAATGAAGAATAGTTTTTTGAATATTTTTTTGTTAAATCTTCCATAACTTTTTTATATAAATATTTGGAAAAATAAAAAAATATGTTTACATTTGTAGTATAAATTTAAAAAGTAAATAAAATGAGTAAGTTCGTAAAGACGTTATCAGCATCAAATGCTGAAATCAAAGAAGCAAGAGCTAAAATGTTAGCTGACACTACTGTATTAGAAGTAGAATCTTTCGTTCAAGCATTGAAGAAAGAAAAATTAGAGTTGCAAAACAAGTTAGCTAATCTAACTGACTTAGCACCAGACAACACCTATAGTTTGAGACCAGGCTCAAAAGATTTTGATGCTAAATTATGGGTACGTGAATTACATTCAACTAGAATGGAAATCACACTTAAAGAAATGGAGTTGGAAGAAGCTCAAGCAATCTACAACGAGTGGTTCGGTGCTGATGAAAAGTAAACCATGTATTTTAAACTAGATAAATCTAAAAAGATGAAAAGAGTATATTTGGCAAAGTCCAATAGGGCGAACCCTAACTTAGTGTCAGCAGTTCGCCAAACTCTTTCTAAGTTTAATGTTCAAATTGTTGAGTTCACTGGTGGTTATTACACACATGATTTATTGTTATCTTGTGATGAGTTGTATGTTATCCCAGATATAAGTGAAGCTTATCAAGATGATTATACCAATTTTTGGTCAGTATCTATTGGTAAAGGTTTGTATGAACAAATACAAGCATTTTACAATAAAACATCAAATAATGATATTTTTATTGTGACCGATTTTGATAACCAATTGGGTGTTGGTGGTTTTTATTATGAAGGAAACCATGATGATGTCTATTCAATTGATATAGGAAATGAAAATGATTATGTTGACTATGCGTATTTAACCGTTAATACTGAAAACGGAACAATAAATCCATGGGAGTTGTATGATTTTGTTTTAGAATCAAATGATATTAAAGATGAGTCATGGATATCCAATGCATTGAATGAATCAATCGTTGAACATAAAACGTGGAAAGAAAAAGTAGCAAATAAAAAATTTTTATTTATTGTTGCAAAAAAACTTGCAAAGTTAAAATTAAGTTAGTACATTTGTAGTATGAGAAAAAGTTCTTTGAAAAGGTAAGATAAAATATTGGGGGTTAGTATGTTACATACTAAAAATTCTCTTAAAAAAGTTACAAAAATACTTGACAAAATGAAAAAAATGTTGTATATTTGTAGTATAAAAATTGGATAAATTATCATAATATAAACTAAAAAAAAAAGGAGAAAAAAAGAGTATGGCGACAAAAAGTACACCAGCAAGAAAAGCTTCTGCAAACACAGAAGTAGTTTTAGGACAAGCAGCAGCACAAATCACTAAAGCTGTTAATGAATTAAAAGCTGCAACAGCAACAGTAGCAACATTGTCTGAGCAATCAGAGCAATTAACTTTGTTAGTAGCTAACAAAGAAGAGTCAATCGCTTCATTAGAAGTAGAGTACGCTGAGAAACGTAGACAATATGACGTTGAGTTAGAATTGTCTTTCAAAGCTAACCAAGAAAGAGTTGTTAACGAGTGGTTACGTGCAAACGGATACACATCTATCGCAACAAGCGAATTAACAACTTTACGTTCTGAGTTAGAGTCAACTAAAGCTAACACTGAAAATACAGTGAAGAAAGAAGTTGCAACAGTTGCTGCTACTTTGAAATCTCAGTACGAGAATGAAATCAAATTGATTCACTCTGAGAACAAAGCTGTTGCTGCTGAAAACGCTGCAAAAATTGGTACGTTAGCAACACAAAACGAGTTCTTACAAGAACAAGTGACTAAGTTGTATGCACAATTAGATGCTGAGCGTTCTGCTGGTATTGAAAGAGCAAAAGCTGGGTCAGTAGGTTCAATTAACGTTGCACCAGCTGGTAAGTAAAAATTAAATAAACTATGTGGGAAACTGCATAGTTTATTTCAAGGGATAAAAGATTATTTCAGCAAACCAAAAAGAATAGGCTGTTAACCTCGTGGTCGTGGGTTCGAATCCCACACTGCCCTTTGTTGGGTGGTTAGCTCAGCTGGATAGAGCACGTATCGAAAAAGTAATCTTGTTCCCCCAATATTAAGTCCTCTGTCTTACAGAGTAATTAAAAGATTGTTTCAGCAAGTTAACTAAAAATTTGTATGTATAACAAAGGGTCTGGGTTCGAATCCCAGCATGTCCTAAAACAGAGGTAGGGGCGTGTGGTGTAATGGTAGCACAAAAAAAAGGGCAATCTTGGTACTCACTTATGGCGTTAGCTCAGCTGGTAGAGCACCGCTGCTTTATTGTGGTGGAAGGGGCGTTGGTTCGAGTCCAACACGCTGTACAAGGATAAACTAGTGTTAGTTCAATTATTGCGGTGTGTCACCGTATGTTGAATGAGATTGTGGCCACAATGGGTAAATTCCCACTAGTCCCTATCCTTTTTTCTTTGTTTAGTAAAACAAAGTGGTGGAGCTCGGAGCGTAAAACTCTCGACCCAAATTTAAACTTTACACGATGAAGTTGAAATGGTGGTCTTTTGTTGATGTTTGTTTTTAAACGTAGTGGTGTACAACACGAGATGGATGGTTTACAAACGGAGAAAGATATACAACACTGGTGTGCATGTACCAGAGAATGAAGGTTCGAGTCCTTACATCGTAACGATATTGCGATAATGGTGTAGGGTTGTTCTCATGAGACAATCTGGTAGATATACCCCCGTGAGGTTCGAGTCCTCAAATCGCAACAAAATTGGGGAGTACAAAAGAAACTGGACGGCAATCTAGTTAAAACTGTATAATCCGTCTACTGAATGGCGTTTTGCCGAACAAAAGGAGGTAGTTGATTCATTGGTGTAGTGGCAACACGGGGGGCGTTGAGCCACCAGTCGCTGGTTCGAGTCCAGTATGAATTTCGAATTTATTGTTAAACGTTTTATAATAATAGAATGAAAAATGAAATAGAAGCACTTAATTTCTCATTAGGTGTGTATGTTGGTGAATACATTATAGCTACAAAATTACCAACTCTTAGTACTGACATGTTAAAAACTAGATATATCATAGAAGTCCCAGAAGATTTATCGAAAGAATGGAAAGAAAAAGATGATGCACATTTTAATGCATATCTAAATAAAACAAAAACTGAAGAAGAGTTAACAGAATTATTCCATGAAAATCGTTCTTGGTATGTAGAAAATATAGAAAACAAATTCTTACCTAAAGCTTTAAAGATATTAGTTCCTCAATTATTTCCAACTGATATGGTTGCATTCAAAAAAGGATTGGCAAATGCCTTATGGAATAGTGATTTATGTCATTATGGTTTTGCTGAAAATTTCTTTGAACAATCTGAAGCACCAGAGATTGCATGGTGTTCAATAGTAAATTTAGATAAAAATCGAAAAATATATGAAGAATAATTTGTATGATTAAAATATTCTTCATACATTTGTGTTAACTTTAAAATTTAAGACATGGGATTAAAAGATTTATTTATCGTTAGTGATGAAAATGCTAACGACCAACCAAAACAAGAAGTGGTAAAACCTACCACATCTGCAACCAAGTTTCCAACTATTGAAACTACTGAAGAACCGTCTAGTATTTTTAGTGCGTTTGGTTTTGGTAAAACAGAAACACCAACACCAGTACATAGTATGTCAACTCAAGCATCTAATGAACATTTAGAGAAAGCATTTGATTTGTATCAAAAAGGTTTTGATTCATTGAACCAACCTGGGTATGATTTCTATGAGTTTTATCAAGCGGTAATGCAAGCTGGGCCAACAAACCCACAAATATATGCTATGGCATTGACTATGGCTAGTGCAATGGACAAGTCTGTAACGAAAGATAAGTTAATACAACAATCAGAGTTTTATTTGGGTGAAATTAACAAAGTTTACCAAGACTATAATTCAAAAGGGTTGGCTAAGAAACAAGAATTAACAACTCAAAAGCAACATGAGAATGAATCTCTTGTAAGTGAATTATCTTTGTTAAGACAACAATTAGAAGCAATCCAAACTCAGATTGCTGACAGAGAAAATAAGTTATCAGTTATCGATGTTAAGTATGCACCTATGATGGGTGAAGTTGATAGTAAATTGTCAGCAAATGATATCGCTAAAAACAAAATTGTTCAATCTATTGAACAAGTTAAGAATGGAATTATTAACAATTTATAAAAAGTAGAAAATGCAAACTAAAACTGAAACTGCAACATCATTTAAAGCAAATTTATCTGAGTTGCCAATTTTAAAACACTTTGATAAAAACGAAATTACAACAAAAGTAGATAATTTCCGTAAAGGTGAAAAAGGAATGTTCTGGTTCTTTAAATTAGCGGCACTTATTGGTGTGGGTTATTTAACTTGGACTTATGTGTTACCACCAGTTTTTCAAGCTATAGGTCAATTTATGGCTGTTGCCGCAACTGGTATATTAATTGTTGCTGCTATTATAATGGCACCAGTTATTTTAAAAGGGATTCGTTTATTTACACGTGCTATCCATAAAGCACTTATTAAATATGACCCATTTGCTCAGTTGGAAATTGAGAAACAAAAAATGCTTGAAAACCAACGTACATTCAGAACAGCTAAAGGAAATATCGCTTCATTAAAAACTGAGATGGAAGTAGAGGCTGCCAACGCTGAGAAAGAAGCTGAAACTGGTCAAACACGTATTATTGCATTGCAAGGTAAAGCTGAAAAGATTAAAATGGAAATGGACTCTATGGTACAAACTATGGGTGTTGCAGCTAAATCAGAAGATGATTATGTAAACAGAGCATCTGAATTACAAAAGATTTTGGCTGAAGCACAACGTGTAGCTAACAAATTAAACCAATCTAAAGACTTTGTTCAAAAGTATGGTTCACGTGCTGCTATCATGAAAAAAATGGGACAAAAATTGACAATGGTTGAAACTGTCATGGATATTAAAATCCAAGACTTTGATGCAACTGTTGATATGTTGAAGAAAGACTACGAGTTTGGTCAAAAATCTAATGCTGCAACTAGTGCAGCCAAATCAGCAATGGGTTTCACAAAAGGATGGGAATTCGACTACGCTTTGGATGTAGTAACATCAACTATTGCTAATGATATCGCAATCACTGCTGGTAACTTGAGAGATATCGAAACACTTACAAGTAATTATTCATTGGATTCTGATGAATTGTATGCAAACTTGAATGCTGTTGCTGATAAAATCAAAGTTGGTCAAGATATCATTCCAGAAGCAAAACAATATTCAAACCCAGAATACACCCTAACTCAATCTGATAGAGTTAAGTCTGGAGGATTTGGAGATTTATTTTAAAAAAAAGTTTAAAAATGTTTGGAGAATTAAAATATTCTCCATACATTTGTAATATAAAATTAAATGTTTAACTAAAAAAAAAAAGAAAAATGTCAAAAACATCGAATCACGTAAAAATCTCTTGTTTGTTAGAGTGGATTAAATCAATTAAAAAACACAAATTTTAATCCTAAAAACAAAAGTAAAACTAACATTAGTAAAGTAACAAAAAAAAAGTAAAAAATGGGAAGAATTTTAAGACAAGCAAAATTAACAACCTTAGCTGAAGGTGTAATAGTAGCTTTAGGGTTAGGAATCGTTTTAACTGTTGTTTATATGGTATCGCCTGGACTTAGGGTAGCTGTATCAAAAGAAATGAAAGCGTTAGTCATTAATACTGATGATTTGAATAACGTAACTAAAGGTGCTGAATTACCTCTACCTAGTGCATCTGTATCATCTAGTTTTGATGAAAGTAAATTGATTAGGGTTGCTGAATATGCTTGGAATGGTAACTCTGGTATGATTGTAGCAAATGGTGGACCAAGAACAACTGAAGGGTCTCTTATGGAAGCTGCAAACGTAAATTTAGAAATCGTTAGACAAGATATGGTTGGTGGTTTACGTGATATGCAAATTAAATTTGTTGAAGAATTTAGCAAAGGTGTCGCTTATCCAAAATCTCAAAAATCAGCATTTGCTGTATCTATTATGGGTGATGGTGTACCTTTTTACATCACAACTACTCAAAAAGCTTTGGATGAGAAATTTGGTAAAGGTAAGTATCATGTGCAAAATATTGGTACAATAGGTTTGTCCTATGGTGAAGATAAGTTAATTGGACCAAAAGTATGGCAAGATAACCCACAAACGCTTAGAGGTGCTGTCGTATCGTCTGTAATCGGTGACGGAGATTGGGTGGTAGCTGTAAACTATGCATCTGCAAACGGTATCCCAGTTAACCCAGACCCAACAACTTATGATGCTAACGCATTAAACTTTGTACCATCACAAGACGATGATTTTATTAACTCTGTAAAAGAATTGATTAAATCACAAAACACTGGATTTACTGTACCTTTGAAAGAAGTTAAAGATGGTAAATTAACTGGTAAATCAATAAATCATAAAATTGATGGTGCTACAACTTGGACACCTGGTGATAAGATGGCATTTGATGCGTTAAGTGGTTTTACTGATGTTGTTACAACAAAAGATTTCGTTAACCAAATGGCTACATCGATTATCGTGGTTAAAGAATGGGCGTTACAACATGAGAAAGAAGTTATTAATATGTTGAAACAAACGTATGTTGCTTCTAACCAAATTAAACAATACGATAGATGGGCACGTAAAGCAGCTGAATGTGTTGCAAAAACGTATAACTTTGAAACAGCTGATTATTGGTATACGTTATTTAAAGGACAAAAAGGTACAAAAAATGGTTTAGATTATAACATTGGTGGTACACGAGTAATGAATTATGCAGATGCTATGCAATATTTTGGAATCACTGATGGTAATAATAGATATAAAGCTGTTTATAATCAAGTATCTATGTATCTAACGGATTTGAACCCATGTGGTTTCAATGAAACATGTAAAGAAGGTGTGGTACAATACGAAGATGCTGTTAACTTATACTTCTTGAAATCAATAACTGATGTTGATGCTGGTAAAACTGAAAAATTTAGTTATGCTGATAACAAATCAAAAGTTATGGCTGATGGTCAGTGGAATATTAGTTTTGCAACTGCAAGTACAACTATTCAAGGTTCAGATAAAACTTTAGAAACTATCTATAACTTGTTAATCCAAGCTGAGCAAACTAAATTAAAAGTAATTGGTCATACAGATAACGTTGGTAACTCAAGTTCAAATATGTCTTTATCTAGAGGTCGTGCTAATTCAGTTGTTGACTATTTGGTTAATAGAGGTATACCTAGAGCTAGAATTCAATTTGTTGATGGTATGGGTGATACTAAACCAGTAGCATCTAACTCAACACCATCTGGTAAAGCTAAAAATAGAAGAGTTGAGATTACATTATTACAATAATGAATTATAAACATATTAAAATCCCTAACAAAAGTTAGGGATTTTTTTTAATAAATTAAAAATAAAATATGAAAAATTTAATTAAACCGTTCCAAGAACTTAAAAGTACATCTAGAGGTACAATCATGTTAGGTTGGTTAATAGCAATACTTACGTTTTGGACTTTAAACATGTTTGGCTCATCTCACATGTTTCCAACACCAATACAAGTTATTCATGGATTTGGTGATTTATGGGCTGAAGGATTGGTAGTTCACATTGTTAGTTCTATTTCATTGTGTGCACATGCTGTATTTTTGTCTATAGTGATTTCATTAACCATAGCTTATTCAACAGCAATACCAATTATGAAGCCAGTAGGTACGTTTATATCCAAATTAAGATATCTTCCATTGACTGGTATTGCTTTCTATTTAGCAATTATCATTAACGATGCTAGAAGTCTTCAAGTATGGGTGCTTGTAGTGTTCATGACAACGTTTCTAACGACATCTCTTATCCAAATGATACAAGATATCCCCAAAGAAGAATTGGACCACGCAAAAACGCTAGGATGCAATCGTTGGGAGATTCTATGGGAAGTAGTTATCAAAGGTAGGTTAGATTACGTGTTAGAATTGGTAAGACAAAACTTAGCTATTGTATGGATGATGCTTGTAACCGTTGAGTCTATATTGGCAGCTGCTGGTGGTATGGGATTCTTAATCAAGAATAGTGATAAGTTAGGTGACAATGGTAGAGTAATTGCATTACAAATTATAATTGTTGTATTAGGTTTATCATTAGACTTTATTATCACTAAATTACGTAAATTAATTTTCAGATATTCAAACTATTAAGATATGAGTTATAGAGAAGAAGGTACTATTTTATACGTTGATAATATTAGCGTTGGGTACGAAGGAAAAACAATACTTAAAGACATCTCAATCATTGAGAAAAACATTGTAAGAGATGGTCATGATTCTACTGGTCAAACAATTGCAGTGTTAGGTCGTTCTGGTAGAGGTAAATCTACATTGTTCAGAGCATTGACTGGATTAGTTAAACCAATGGCTGGTCAGATTTTGATTAGTGATATGAAAACGGTTGAGAAAGATGATGCAAAAATATTGGCTGAAGGAGATGTAGGGTTTGTAGACCAAAAATATACGTTGTTCAGACATAAAACAGTGTATCAAATTTGTCAATATGCATTAAGAAAAAGCAAAGAAACAAAAGAACAAAAAGATACTATGATAGTTGAGTATTTAACTGAATGGGGGTTATTGGAACATAAAGATAAATACTCATGTGAGTTATCTGGTGGACAAAGACAAAGAACTGCTATTATTGAACAAATGTTATCATCTAAACATTTTATGATTTTGGATGAACCATTTTCTGGATTAGATGTTGGTAATATTGAAAAAGTAAAAACATCTTTTCAAAAGATTTTGGATGCAGATGAGTATAACACTATTATATTTTCAACACATGATATTAGATTAGCTGTTGAATTAGCTGATAGTATTTACGTAATTGGTTTACCAGAAGGTGTAACCGACTATTCAACAGTAGTTAAACATTATGACTTAAAAAAAATGGGGTTAGCGTGGACATCATATGGTGATGGTCATAGAAAAGTTGTTGCAGATATTAAAGAATTATTATTAAAGTCATAATTTTTCAAAATTATCATTGATATTTATATGTAAAAAACTTTACAAAATAAATCCAATTGGACATATTAATAAAAAAATATTAAGTTACATAAAAAAATATAACATGAGCACATTTGACGAACTTTACAATGAATTCTTTGGTAGAAGAAAGAAAAGTAAAAAAAATAAAATAGAAAAAGAAATGTTCGGTGATGAATTAAAAAAACTTATCGAGACATTATCTAAAGCTAAACAAATTACTGATGAATCAGAACAATATGAAATAGATAATGAATTTGGTGAACCAAATAAAATTGAATATTTTAGCGAAGACGATTTATTTTTTAAAAGGTCTATTTGGATTGTAAACGATGGTGAGATAGTTAAATTAGAAGTTTCTGACCAACCATTTAAAAAAGAATATGTGAAAAGTTTGGAAGAAAAATTACAAGAAGCTTTGGATGCTGAAAACTACGAATTAGCAGCTGAAATAAGAGATGAAATGAATAAAAAATAAAAAAAACAAAAAAAGTTTAAAAAAAACTTGACAAATAGAAAAAAAGTTTGTACATTTGTAGTATAAATTAAAACTTTTAGAAAAAACAATATATTTAATTATAAAGAAAATGAAAACAACAGTTACGACATATCAACCGAAACAGTATACGAAAGGCGGACAACCGCAATCGACTGGGCATGTCATGTTGTTTAACTTGACTACATTATAAGAAATATAAAAATACTTATAAGGCCCAGTTCAGAGAAATCTAAACTGGGTTTTTTCGTTTATGGCACCTATGCCACCCAATTAATAGGAACGTTATTTGACATGTTGGTTTATTAAATAGAGTAGTAGAGGAATGGCTTATCTCGCTTGGTTTGGGACCAAGAGCATGTGGGTTCGAATCCCACCTATTCTACATCTATATATCTGGATGTGTAGTCAATTGGAAGACGACCCGTTTTGGAAACGGGAATGGGTGTAATGCCTTATGCTGGTTCGAGTCCAGTCATTCAGACAAAATGGTTTCCCATAAGCCATTAAAAAAATAAGTTATGGGAAATGATTATTGTCCTATAGTGTAATGGCAGCACGCTTGGTTTTGAGCCAAGAAATATTGGTTCGACCCCAGTTAGGACAACAATATGTTATAATGTCCTATGGTGTAATTGGCAACACATTGTGTTTTGACCGCAAAGAGTCCAAGTTCGAACCTTGGTGGGACAACAATAAAAAATAAAAAAATTAACAAAAAAACTTGCAAATGTTAAAAATAGTTTATACATTTGTAATATAATAATAAAAGATAGCTTCAGCAAATTACTAAACATCAAACTTTTATTTTGACACGTAACATGCTATCTTGTTTTATTGGAGGGTGGCCGAGTGGTTAAAGGCGACAGACTGTAAATCTGTTCCCTTCGGGGTACGGGGGTTCGAATCCCTCCCCTCCAACTTTCGCTATGAGACTGTTTAGAATTTTACCGACTTGGCCTTTTCAAGTAACGTAATAAATTCATTTTTGCCTCTGGAGCACGACTGGCTGTGCAACTGATTTGTAATCAGTAGGTTGTGGGTTCGAATCCCATCTGAGGCTCAAGGTTAACTAGGGTCGAGCCATATTTTGCCACGGTTAACATTAGAAGAATGAACCTAGAGATGGCCGTGACTGTCATTCTTCAAAATTTGCGGATATCGTATAATGGTTTTATTATACTAGCCTTCCAAGCCTGGGATTTCAGTTCGATTCTGAATATCCGCTCTCAGCCAGTTGTTAAGTCTGGTGAAAATTAAAACTTAACGAATGCTGAAATAGCTCAATTGGCAGAGCACTTCACTAGTAATGAAGAGGTTATCAGTTCGATTCTGATTTTTAGCTCAAAAAGAGGGGTAACAAGTGTGGGTGCCTCAAGGGACAGCTGCCCTACCACACTCTATGCAGATGTCGTATAATGGCTATTACGGGGCCTTGCCAAGGCTCGGATGGGTGTTCGATTCACCTCATCTGCTCATACTGGTTTTCGACACCGCTTTACCGTTAGGACCCATCGTGAGGTTAACAGAATACAAAGCGGAGTGACAGATGTGGAGAGACACATATTATGGGGGTGTTGAAATGTTAGATAAATCACATTCTGCCTTTTTAGATTAAAGAATGTTTGCAGCAAAATCAAAATTATTCACGCAAACTGTAAATTTGATAAAACGTTGGTGCAATTCCAGCCGCCCCCACTAAGCATATTATAATATGCAAAAAGAATTAAAATAATATTAAAAGCATATTATAATATGCAAAACTTAAAAAATTAGAAACTATGAAAACTTTTATCAACATTAAGCGAAAGAAAAAACGATAAGGCACTCGGCCAAGCTGGTTACGAGTGTCAATGGAAAAAACACGCCTTCGTAGCTCAGCTGGTTAGAGCACTCCACTTTTAATGGAGGGGTCATGGGTTCGAGTCCCATCGGGGGTACATAAATTATTTTTAAAAATTGTTTGGTATTTTTAAAAATTATTTTTACATTTGTAACATAATCATTAATAAAATAAATTATGTCAGAAAATAAAAAAACTGGTTTTGCTTTAAAAACTGAAGAAGAAAGATTAACATTGGCACAAAAAGGTGGTATAGCTTTTAAACAAAAATTAGAAAACGACCCAGAATTTAGAGTAAAAAATAGGGAAAAATTACTTAAAAATTGTAAATTAAACTGGGAGAATGAAGATACACGTAGTAAAATGATTGCTAATTTAGATTGGACTGGTAAAAAACACAGTGAAGAAACAAAACAAAAATTAAGTGAAACTATGAGTAAATTAGGTCATGGGTCATCAAACTCTCAATTTGGAACTTGTTGGATAACTAAAGAAGGTATTAACAAAAAAATAAAGAAAGAAGAACTTGAAACTTTTGTAAAACAAGGATGGGTTAAAGGCAGATTAACTAAATAAAACCAATATAATTAAATAAAATGCACGATATTAATATCGTGCATTTTATTTTATTTTGATATTATGACATTTGTATTATGAAAAAAGAACAATATGCTAGATTAGTTGAACTTATTGGTATAGAAAAAGCTGATGAAGTCAGATTAAGTTTCACCAAACATGAAGAGCAAAAGAAACGTCAAAAAGAAAAGGAAGCTAATGAATTAAAAAAAATGGTTAATCGAATGATACCTAAAAAAGACTTAAAGGGTGGTATTTATTATAATGGGCATAGATGGAGGGGTAAACATGTCGCAATGTGGGATGCTGATAAAAAAGTATTTTTAACTATTAATTTTACTATGGGTAATTTCTTTTTGGAAGAGTTACAACATTATGAAGATGTTGTTGAAACGAGAATAGATGGGTTTATACCGTTTAAGGAGATAAAAAAAATGAATGTAAAGTAGTTATTTTTTTAATGTTTTTTATTATATTTATAATAAAAAAGAAATATGAAAGATTTACTCAAAGTATTATTAAGGGAAAATATATTAAGTGAAATTGATTGGGGAGGTAAGTTTGGTGATGTATCAAAAAAACCTATGACAATTGACCAAACAAAAGAATATTTAGCAAAAGTTGTTGGTAACTGCAAACTTAAACCAGCAGATAGAGTGGCAACAGCATTAGATAAACCTTATATTCATGCTAAAAAAATTCAGCAAGATGAAAGTGGTGAAATTGATATAGATAGTTTTATTGCTGACATCACTAAAATGCCAAAAGACATTCTTAGTGTTAACACTAAAATGGAGAAATCTAGTAATGAGAATAGTATTTCGGTAAATATAGGTATTCCAGCATTGAGAGGTTTGGTTTACGATATAGATGAGAATTTATTCTATGTTGTTAATACTTGTCCTGGGGCTGGTTCTTGTGCAGTTATTTGTTATGCAAGAAGAGGTAGTTACGTGATGTTTCCAGATGTATTTGTTAAACAAACTAGAATTTTAAATTTGTTATTGAATTACCCAGACAGATTTGAAAAATTATTACTTAGAGAATTGGAATCATTCGCATTGAAAAACCCAAAAAAAGAAATTCAGATGAGATGGAATGATGCTGGTGATTTTTTCACTGTTGAATATTATGAAATAGCTACTAGAATAACAAAACAATTAAAATCCGAAGGTTATAACGTTAAATCATATGGTTATACTAAAATGGGTGATGTTGTTAATTTATCAGACCCAGATGTAACAATTAATTTCTCAGATGATGCTAACAAAAGAGAAACTGAAAAAGTTAAAGATTTAAAAGGTGCTAAAAAATCAGTTATTGTAGCAAAAAATGTGTTTGATGATTTATTGATTAAAGATGCAAAAAATAGAAATTATGAAACCAACGAAAAGGGTAAAGTAATGTTTAAAGATGGTCAAAATGGTGTTAATGAATTGAAACAAAGACTATCAAAAATTTATGGTGTTGACGCTAGTACTATTGTTACTTATGATGAATTATTAAAAATTCCACAAGGTGGTGAATTAATTTATAATGTGATTGTTATGCCTAAAGGTGATGGTGATATAGGTGCACAAAGAAATGATGTAAGGACAAGTTTCTTATTATTCCACTAATTTAAAAAGGAGCAAACGCTCCTTTTTTATTTTATAAATTGAAAATTTGATTTTATCGAAATACTTGATATTACCATTTTTATTTTGTATATTTAATAAAAAAATATTATGAAAAATTTAATTACCATTGATGTAGATACAGATAGAGACCAACCAATATTAATTGGTAAAAGTTCTGAGATAGAATCACCAACAAACAAAGATGAAGCACGTGAAATGATAATCAATGATATCAAGTGTGTATGTGAAACATTATGTATTCTTATTGATGTTGCAGATAAAAATAAGTATGCGTTAAAAAGTGAATTAATTACTGAATCAATTAAACAATTAACGAAAATGTTGTAAAATAACATTTAAATTAAAGTAATATGTAATGATTAAATAAATTCATGATATTTAAAAGTAAATTTATTAATGTGAAACGAGACGATATGGAATTAGTGACAACCTATTTATGTAAGACCAGTGATGTTGGTGTACATTCAAATGTATTTGGTGGTAGGTTAATATCGATAATTGATGAAAGTAGTGCTGCATATGCAGCACAAATATGTGATACACCTAGAGTAGTCACAGTTAAAATTGATGATTTAATTTTTGATAAACCAGTTAAAGTTAACAATATAATTAAATTATATGCAAAAGTTTTGAATTTTGGTAAAACATCTGTAACTTTGTATGTAGAATTGAGAAAACATGATGTTTATACTGGTGACCAAGAAATTGCCATTAAAACTAATATTAAATTCGTTAGGATTAACGATGAAGGTAAACCTATTCCAATAACTGAAGATGTAAAAAATAGATACTATGAAAGAGTTGAAAAGTACGGTAAAGGGTTATTGAGTACTGAAGAAAAAGTAAATGAAAATGGAAAATAACATTAAAATATTAGCTGAATACATATTTAAATATGTAATTAGAAATCCAAATTAGTATGGAGTACTATATGGAAATATTGGCATATTTTGCCTCAGTAATAGTTTTAATATCTTTTATAGTTAAAGATATTGTTTTATTAAGATTATTAAACGTATTAGGGTGTGTTTTATTTATAACTTACTCAACATATCATGGTAGATATCCATTAATTTTTTTAAATTTAATGGTAATCATAGTTAATTTAATTTATATTTATAAACCATTAATTAGTTTATGGAAGGAACATTTAAAAAGAAGATAATAGGTAACGAGTTATATCTATTTGACGAAAAAGGTGAATTAATTTTCAAAAGATGGATAAACAATAATTATTCAAAAGTTTTTACACCATTTGCTTATGGTAAGAATGATTCTTATGTGTCAATTACTGAAAAAGACGGTAAAATCATACGTGAAAAAAAATGATTAGTATAATAGTTGCTGCTTCTACCAATATGGTTATTGGTAAGAATAATGAATTGCCATGGAATATTCCAGATGATTTAAATAATTTCAAAAACTTAACATCTGGAAAACGTGTATTCATGGGGAGAAAATGTTGGGAATCACTACCAGAAAAGTTTAGACCATTACCCAACAGAGAAAATATCATCATAACTAGAGATGAAAGTTACCAAGCTGAAGGTGCTATTGTTATCAATAATTTAGATATGATTAAACGAGCATATGAAATGTCTTCTTTTAATTTAGGGATTGAAGAACATTTTGTTATTGGTGGTGGTGAAATCTATAAAGAACTATTCCCAATTGCACATAAATTGTACCTAACAGAGGTTTTAACGAAGAAGAATGGACTAAAACCTACGAAAGTGCCATCTATGAGGAAAATGCTTTTAAATATCGTTTTAAATATTTTGTAAGAAAATCATAAATTAATTTGTTTAATTGATTTTTTGTTCGTACATTTGTGATATGAGTGACGAAAGAAAAAAAGTTGAACCAAAACCAATAGTTAAAGTTGAACCTAAAAGGAGGGTGTTAAATAGCGTTATTGAAACTGTTAAACAGACACCTAAAAAATTGGTTACCTCAGAGGTTGAAAAAAGAGTTGAACCAAAGTCAGAAGAACAGACCGAACCCAAAACCAAACGAAGTGAAAATAAATATGTAAGACTTGCTCTGGATGCAAAAGTTGAAGAAAGAAACGAATACACTCAAAAGGTTAAAAACGGTGAGTTGAAATACGCTCATTACGCAACAGATAACGATAAAGGTTATCATTATTACTTAGTAACTAAAAAACAGAAATAATATGGCTAATACAGTAACTAATATTGTACAAATCTTTGCCAATGATGAGGCAATAGATAAAATAAATGAAAGATTTGAAGTGGCTGGTGGTTACAGCGATATGGTTAAATTTGCAAAAGCATTTTATGATGAACCAGAAATAGTAATCAGTAGAGATGGTAAAGAAGGTGTTTTAATTAATTGGTCTTTAGACAACATGGGTGCTAAATGGGTTTATATCGAAAACGATATCGATATGGATAGATGGAATATAGCATCAGCAAATTATTACCCACATGCCTTTTTAAAACACTTGTTTAACTTAGTAAATGAAGTTGACCCAGAAGCTTACATAGTAAACAAATTTCAAGATGAAGGTTATTACCCAGTTGGTGTTGTAGTTTACAAAAAAGATTACTATGGTGACCCTATGTGGTATAGTGTTGAAGAAAATATGGATGACCCAACAAATGATATGGATTGGGGTGATGAGGGATATGATGCAGCAAGAGAAGATTTCACCTACTTAGTTGAAAATTTTCATGATGAACAAGTAGACCATTGTATCAAAATGATTGAAGAAGGTGATGGTAGAACATTTGATGAATAGAATAAAATAAACAAAAATAAAATGAGTTTAAAAGAAAGAATCAACACAGATTTCATGACAGCTTTTAAAGCTAAAGAAATGGAAAAGAAAAATTTTTTAGGTGTTGTAAAAGGTGAAATACAAAATGAAGTTGGTCGCTCTGGTAAAGACGATGATGAAACAGTTTTGGGAATCTTAAAGAAAATAGAAAAATCTTTGAAACAAACTAACACTGTTGAATCATTAGCAGAGTTAGAATACATTAAACCATACTTACCAACTTTAATGGATGAAATTAGTATTCGTTCAATCATCAGAACATTTAAAAAAGATGGTATTGATGATGTTGGTAAAATGATGGGTGCGTTCAATAAAGCGTATAAAGGTCAAGCAGATAACGCAGTTGTGTCAAAAATCGTTAAAGAAGTATTAGCATGATTTTTAATGTTTTATTTATAATATTAGTGCATTGGTTTACAGATTTCGTTCTGCAAACCCATCACATGAGTACTAGAAAAAGTAGCAGTAACTACTATCTAACATTACATGTTACTGTTTATGCTTTTGCAACTATTTTTTTATGGGCGTTAGTCTTACCATTATTACAAATACACCTAACATTTAATGGTGTATGGTTATCATTTATCGCTATATTTGTAATGCATTGGGTAACAGATTACTTTACTAGTAGATGGACTAGTAGATTATACAAAGAAGAAAATTATCATGATTTCTTTGTAGTGATAGGGTTTGACCAAGTATTACATTACGCACAATTATTATTAACCTTTAATTATATATTACAATTATGAGAATTAAATTAGACCATCAACGAATTTGGTTTACATCTGATTATCACTTTTGTCATGCAAACGTGATAAAATATGATGAACGACCATTTGCTGATGTGGAAGAGATGAACAAATCTCTTATTGAAAATTGGAATCATTATGTTGATGACGAAGATGTTGTTTTTTATTTAGGCGATTTATCATTTGATAAAAATGGAAAACAAACCCAAGAGATAGTCAATCAATTAAAAGGTAAAATCCATTATATATTGGGTAATCATGACAAAGAGAAAGATATACGCAAACTTAATAGATTTGAAACGATAAGTGATTATATTAATCTTTCAGTATTGGACTCAGACAACCCTAGAAAATGGCAAGAAATTATGATGATGCACTACCCAATACTATCATGGGATAAAGCACACCATGGGAGCTGGATGATTCATGGTCATTGTCATCAATCAATTAGTGATACTGAATTTCATAAAACTAGAAGGATTTTAGATGTAGGTTGTAATGGTTGGGGTTATACGCCAGTACATTATTCTGATATAAAAGAATATATGAAAACAAAAGAAATAGAAAAAGTAGGGTATAACTAAATAAAAACTAAAATGGAAAATTTAAAAACTAAAATGAAAAATTTAAAAATTAAGAATATATTGGGTGAACCTATAACGGAACCGAATATTATTGATGAAATTATTAATGAAACTAGAAATAACATGATTAAATTTGGGACAACTGATAAAAATAATTATGATGAAACAGATTTAGAAGATGATACATTTACTAGTTCAACATCAGAAATAACATTTGTTGAGTTAGCGTTAATTAATAGTTATTTATTTGATTGTTTTAAGGAAAAACAATCTGATGTTATAGTTTCTTCATATGGTACAACTGATAGTTTAGGTCGAATATATTTTAAAGGTGCATTCGATAACACATCATCGTTTTGGTTTGAATGTGTGTTACCACAAGAAACCAATAAATTTTTCATACAAACTAAAATCTATATAGATAATAGGAATGAATTGCAAAGTCAAATTCATTTATCTATTCAGAATGGTGTGTCGAATGAAAAACTAATTGCGTTAATTGATAAAATTAGACATCTGGCATTTAATAATTCAGAATACAAAGGTAAATGTATTAAAGTTAAATTAAGAGATGGTAGATTTAAAGGTATTGATGTAATAGATATTGAAGAATCTTCAAATGAATTAATCTTAAATGATGTTCAAATGAAATTTATTGAACATTTTATTAATCGTGTAAGTAGAGGTGGTAACGCTAGATACTTATTGAATGGAGAGCCTGGTACTGGTAAAACTGAATCTATACGTGAAATTGCTAGAAGATTGATACCTAATGTAACATTTGTCATTCCAGAGTTTTATTCAACAAATGATTTGACTATGATTATGGAAGGTTGTGAAATTTTTGATAATGCTGTAATCATTATGGATGACATCGACTTATTCTTAGGTTCACGTGACAATGGAAGTTACACATCATTGTTAGGTCAATTCTTATCATTTTTTGATGGGGTTAAGAAAAGAAAAATAAGTTTGTTAGCTTCAACAAATGATAAAGGGTTAGTTGATAAAGCTGCCGAAAGACCAGGACGTTTTAATTTTACATTAGATTATAGTTTCTTAGACGAAGACCAAATTGTTAAAGTTTGTAATATTCATTTACCAAATAAATGGAGAATTAAAGAAGTGTATGATGCACTTAAAGAAAACATAAATGGTAAAAAACCTAACATCACTGGTGCATTTATTGCTAACTTAGCTGATAACATTAAAGAAATGTCTGAAGATGACGAATATTGGACGTTAGAAGATACTGTTTCACTTATCAAAGAATCATATAAAGGGTTCTACTCAAGTCAAGTTGAGAAAGAAAAATCAACAATGGGTTTTATTAAATAAAAAAGAAGTATATAAGAATTTTAAATGGAAATTAATAAAAAAGTAAGTAATATGGATGTAAAAAGTAATCTTCAAGAAATTATAGAAGAAGCAGAAATTGGGTGTGTTGTGGCACGTTTTCAAGTGCATAAATTGCATGAAGGACAAAGAAATTTACTTGACTTGGTTTATAAAAACCACAAGAAAGTAATTATATTTTTAGGTGTTTCAGTAATATCTGGAACTAAGAATAATCCATTAGACTTTGCATCACGCAAAGCAATGATACAAGAAGCTTATCCTAAAGCAGTTGTATTACCGCTTAAAGACAATCGCTCAGATGCTAAATGGTCACAAGTGCTTGATGCTGAAATCAAAACACCTTATGGTGATTTATCAGCGGTGTTATATGGTAGTCGTGATTCTTTTATCCCATACTATAGTGGTAAATATCCAGTAATTGAATACACAACAGATGTATTTTATTCTGGTACTGAAGTACGTAAAGAAGTATCAAGAGAAATATTGGTATCAGAAGACTTTAGAGCTGGTGTGATACACGCAACTTATGCTGCTAGACCAGTAACATATCCAACAGTAGATATCACCGTATACAACGACAAAGGACAAATCCTTATGGCCAAAAAACCAAACGAAGAATTTTATCGTTTTATTGGTGGATTTGTTGATAGAACAGATGAATCTTGGGAACAAGCAGCTAAACGTGAGTTTAAAGAAGAAACTGGTGGTAACGCTGAAATTGAAGATATTAGATATGTTTGTAGTGCTGCTGTAAACGATTGGCGTTATAACAAAACAGAATCTGGTATTATAACTACACTTTTCATTGGTAAGTTTTTATGGGGACGTATTGAACCATCTGATGATATCGTATCGTTGCATTGGTTAAACCCATCTGACGTTTATAGTAGTGAAATCATGCCAGAACACCAAGAGTTATTTGAAGCTTTGACACGTTTTTTACATAGAACTGAATTAATCAGTAAAAACACTGGTGAAGGTAAAATAAAAGAAGCAAAAGCTAAATATGGGGAAAGCATCGCTTAATAATAAATTAAAAATAAATAGTATGAAAAAAGAAATTTTAAAAAACAGTAATCAAACACCAAAAGTAGTTTTACCAACTAGAAAAGTTCATAAAACACCAAGATTATTATTAGGTGATGCTTATACTATCGGTTCAAATAAATTTGAAAGTGAAGAAGCAAAGGAAAAATCTGTTTATTATGTAACATTTAGAAAAAATTTACATACAATAAACCCTAAAATTTATAGTGAAGACGATAACCGTATAGTTTTTACTGGGTTACAACGAATTTTAGATAAATTATTTTATGAACCTATTACACATTCAGAAATTGATGAAACAAAACGTTTTTTAGCACATGCTAAAATAACAATGGAGGGTTTTAAAGAATATGAATTTCCAGAAGATATATGGAGAAGAGTAGTTAATGAATTTAATGGTCGTCCACCTATTAAAATTAGAGCTGTACGTGAAGGTAGTGTTATATACCCTAATGAACCAGCAATAGAAATTATTTCAGATGTTAAAGGTATGGGTGTACTTGGTGCTTGGTTTGAATCTAAGTTGTTACAAACTTGGTCAACTACAGAACGTGTAACACAAGATGAACACTTTTTATTACGTATTAAAGAGCGTATTCTTAAAGTTGACCCAGATATGTCTGAAGAAATGCTTAATTTTTATGCTAGTGTTATGATAACTGATTTTGGTGATAGAGCTGGTATGACACTTGAGGAATCTGAAGATTTAGGTATGGTACACCTATACACATTTGGTGGGACTGATACATTTTCTGGGGCTTATCAAGCTTGGAAAAATTCTGGTGAATCTGTAGGTATTTTTTCTAGTGTAAATGCACTTGCACATCGTAATGTACAATCATTTGAAAAAGAAGAAGATTGTTATAAAGCTATTTATAATTCATGTAAAGACAATGAAATTATTTCTATGGTTGATGATTGTTATGACGCTAAAAACTCAGTACGTAATATGTTATTACCACTTGCTTTATTAAGTAAATCAACTGGTAATGGTAAAGTTGTAGTTGCTAGACCAGATTCGTCAAAAAATGGTTATACTACATTAGACCAAATTATTGAAATATGTGATATTAGTGTCGAACATGGTTTATTTACAGAAATAACAACTAAAACTGGTACTTGGAAATGTGGTACATTGTTTCATTTTTTAGATGGTGATGGTAAATCATGTGAAGAAATACTTGAAGAGATTGACGCTCTTATAGCTAGAGGTTATGCTTTCTACACATGGGGTTTATTTGGTCAAGGTGGTGGTTTACGTAATAATTTGAAACGTGATAATTTATCAGCTAAATACGCTTTATCAGCAGTTGGTGTAGATGACAGACCAGTTGTTAAATTTAGTGAAACTATTGGTAAAGGTACTTTACCAGGACCGTTTAAATTACTTAGAACACCAGAATCACTTTCAACAAAAAAAACTATTGTTTTTGAACATGAAGATGGTGAAGATTCTTTAATTAGTTATTTTGATGGTACTCAAATATATAAACCTTTTGGTGAGGGTCAAGATGATGATTTTATAACTATTAAAGAAAACATTAAAACACAAATGCTTAATATGCCGTTAAGTCTTGGGAGTGTTGAAAATCATAATTACCCAGCCAGTGATAAAATTATGAAAACTAAACAAGAATTATTGATAAAATATGCACCTAACAAATAAATTTAACAAGTTAATATGAGAACAATCAAAATAGGTGATAAATTTAATAGATTAACTGTTGTAAAATTTTTAGGTGGTAAAAATGGTTATATTTGTCAATGTGATTGTGGTAATACAACTAAAAGTAGGTCTTCTAGTTTGAAATCTGGTAGACATGCATCTTGTGGTTGTTTAGCTAAAGAAAAATTAGCGTTAAGGAATTTTAAAGATGGTTTTGTCGCTTTAAAAAATGAAATTTTTAAAAATTATAAAAAAGCGGCTGAAAACCGTGGTTATTGTTTTGATTTAACCAAAGAAGAATTTTATAACCTAATTAGTGATAAATGTTTTTATTGTGGTGTTGACCCATTAACTAGTTGGTGTGGTAATAAAAGAACAATAATAGACACAACACAATTTAAATATAATGGTGTTGATAGAGTGGATAATTCAAATGGTTACACATTAGAAAATTGTGTTACTGCATGTAAAATATGTAATAACGCTAAAAATACTTTAAGTAAAGAATCTTTTTTAGAATGGATTAATAAAGTATATAATTACCAAAATAAAATTAATAAATAATAATAATAATAATAATA
>JACCDX010338290.1_pt1 | contig 24612 bp, 25 predicted proteins | sample 7449681 | NCBI WGS metagenome assembly JACCDX01 (sample SAMN15323450, study PRJNA562643) | freshwater metagenome | isolation source: river surface water | place: USA:Blue River Watershed | collected 2017-08-18
ACCGCGACCGCAGCAACTGTTGCTAGGCCAGCGAGCGACTTGAGGTTGCTCTTCTTTGGTGCTGATTTACGAGGCGCCGGAGCGTTCTCGAACTTTAGGATTTCCATTCCTATATTCCCCATTTCATATTAACGATTCCACCTCTGGCCTTACACCTTTACTCTGCAAGTGGTACAGAGCTTGGGTTTGCCATCGCGCTCACTGAGCGCAATGGAAATCTAGTTACTGCGTAGGCGCTGCCGCCGCTGGATTATCGATTGTTTCGACGGTGGTTCGGAAGACGCTCTGGCCATCGATATTGACTGCGGTCTTCGCTGGATCGATAAAGAATGTGACATCTGCATTGTTGGCTGAGAGAACAGATCCGTCATAGATTGAGGTACCTGAGACAGAGACTGCTGAGCTCGCCAAGAGCGTGCCGGAGATTGGTGTTCCAGTTCCGGTGAGATAGGTCAGTAAGAGCGCAGTTGAATCGCTAATGTTTGAAACCGGTGGCGTTGTAGGTAGAGTGACTTGCATAACCTTCGCCTCCGGAACTGGACCGATTCCGATCTCCTGCGAAGTTCCATCAATTAAACGCACGCGCAACTTCTTGCCGGCGCAGTTCTGTAGATCAAGATTAGAGACAGTTACTGCGCGCACACGGAAGAATCCCGCTGAAGGATCGTTGGTAGCTGGCGCACCGTGCCACTCTTCACCCATTGCGATATAAATTTTGCTATCGCATGCAATCGCCTGTTGCGATCCCTGACCAAATTCAAGCGCGCCATTTCCGACTGTGACGCTTGCCGCGAAGGTCGACATCACAAATGGAATAAATCCCATCACCGCGATACCGAAGACGATCTTGGATTTATATCGCTTACCACCACCGAAGCCAGAGTTGACTGGTCCGCTGAGCGGTGAATGCAACGTCATCGTGGGACCCTCTCTACTGGTAGCGCAAGATAACCCTCGGGTGAGGGTGAATTGAGCGCAATCCTAGACTGAAGGTCGAGGAGAAGTAAATCTACTGAGAGGCGTTTGTGGGGTTGGCGAGAGCCTTATTTGAGCTTGCCGCCACCCTTGACGGTGGAGAGCCCGAGCTCGAGTGGGCGGAGCGCGGTCGTTGCCGCCGATTGGGCGGCGCCACAGAGGGCAGGGTCTGCGACTGGCTTTGTGACTGCGAGGAAGCGGAAGGTGAGCGAGCGCCCAGCGAGACCGCCAGAAGGTGAGGAGATAAAGAGCCCGCCCTGTGAATTGAGGAGATTGATTGCCCGATTGGTAGATGAGGAGATGATCAAGAGCCCGCTCTGATCGCCAGAGATGAGATCGCTCCCCTCATCTGCGTTATTGGCAACGCCCTTCTGAGCAATATCTAGGCGCAGGCCGGCGCCGCTAATACAGACCATGGTGTATTCGACCTCGGGGTCATCCACGCTGGCATAGATATGGGGCGCAAATCGAGTCGCTGCTCGAGGATCGACCGCTATCGAACGCGGAATCTTCATCAGGTAGCTCGGCTGTACCTCTAGCGCAACGCCAGGACCGGTAGCGGTGGCGCTATCGCTGCTCTCCGGAAGTGGCGCAGGCGAGGAGTTTGAAATCGTTGGCCGAATTACCGCAGCCTCTGTGGTGGTGGAGGTTGGAGTTGGCGATGGGCTCGCCGTGTTGGTCTCAGTGGAAGTTGAGCTTGGCGTCTGAGTCGAGGCAGCAACCGGCTCCATCATCGAGGGATCGGTCGATAGCTCATCGGCGAGCGTTGGCGCGATGGTAGAGATGATCGCCGCGAAGATTGAGAATGCGACTAAACGCGAAAGAACTTTGATCGCCCGACGATCTGAATGGATATAGCTATTGATCCGATCGCGGAGGCGATAGGCGAGCTCTTCCATATCCATGTTTTAAATATACCGGTCAGCAGGCGCGAAGGTCTAACCCCGATCGCCGCTAACCCAACTTCCCTGGGAGATAGACCAGGCCAAGCGCCTGCATAACGCGCTGCAATTTTCTCGCCACCTCGGTATCGCGGGTGCGGTTTGCGTAATACATACCCATGCTCAACGTCTCATTGCGAGCCGGTGCAATCTCCATGAGGCGGTAGATATGGGGCTTGAGCTCGCTGATGCGATCTTTTGAGAAATCCATCTTCGCCAAGAAGAGCTCAGCTGAGATACAGCGCGCATTCTTATCGAGCGCCTCCTGCGCAAATTTCTCAGCGCGATCATCGCCTGACTCTGCAACCATCTTGATCTCGGCATCGAAGTACATAAAACACGGTAACGCAGGCGAAGTTTGATATGCGACAGTCGATTTCCTATCGAGGACGTACCTCTCAATATTGGTCAAGTAATTCCACTGAGCGGTGGCGAAGGTAGTTGCGATTGCAATAAGCGTCAGAGAAGTTAGCGCTGCGGTTGCTGGGAGAACTCTCGAGCGAGCTCTCTCACTCTCCTCTTTTCGATAAGCAAAGCCAATGACTGCTCCGGCAACTGCCCAAAACACATACTTATGGGTCAGCGTAATTGGGCTGACAAAAGAGTTGGTGAGATAGACGAAGATGTAGAGGCCGACTATGTACAAGGCTCGACGATCGATTGTCCGACGATCCCAGAGAATCAAGAGCGAGCGAATAAGAACTGTGATGAGGAGGAGGTAAGCGAGCACGCCGATGAATCCAAGCGTTGCTAGCGTCTGCACCGATGCAGAGTGAGCGTCGTTGCTGACGATCGTTGAATACTTCGAGAGATCCTCTAGCGTCCGATATTGCTCATAGAAATTTCCGTAGTTATCCGGACCAACGCCCGTAAATGGATTGGCGAAGAATTGCTTCATACCCGCGAGCCAGAAGTTACCGCGAATTTGAACTTGAATATCGCTACCTAAAACCGGAATTGATTTTCCAAGAAAAGGCATGAGAAAGATAAATTCGGCCCAGATGATTACTGCAAATGTGCCTAAGAAAGTACGTACATTGAGCGAAATTTCTCGTCGAGGCAGATAGCGGCGCAGTAACAAGATTGCCAATCCCAAGACGGTGAATGCAATATCGAGATAGCCCTGTAGCGGTCCAGCGAGATAGAGCGCATAGATATTGAGCGCAGCGATGAGCGAAAGCGCAATTCGACCACGATTAGAGAGGTGAAGCGCTAGCAAGGCTAGTAATGGAAATGAGGTACCAACAAAGGCGGCGAAGAAGTCGGTGTTCCCTAGAGTGGAGGTGAGTCCGGAGTCACCCGGCAGCTCGATTAATTTAAAGTGTTGTGCAATACCAACCAAGACCACCGCTTCAAGGGCAACAATGTAGAAACGAAGGAGCGATATAAATTCGATAAAGGTGAAGCGGGAATGAAATGTCGCGATCGAAAGTAACGCAATGACGCTAGCGACGCCAACGAAACGACCAGAGTCGCCAAAGAGAGATCCCCATGGGTTGTGGCTAAAACTCAGCGAAATTACCTGAGTGACAACTAGCACAACTACACCAATGACCGGCGTTCTGTAATAACTGAGCCGTTCTCTGCCAATAAAGATAAGTAGCGCAAATAGCGAACCAATAGCGGCAAGGAGAAAGAATTGCGTGGAGGCATTCTTATCGAATGAGTGGCGAAAGATTGAATTGGGGATGTGAGCTAAGGCAAGCAGTAAGAATGAGGCTCCGGCCAGGGCAATACCTTTACTTCGCACCGGCAGAGACATTGAGAAATTACTTCTCTAGCTCGCGAATTAACTTGAACTCTCCCCCGCCAAGCTGACCTTGGTCGCGGTACATCTCAAGTTTTGCTCGAGTATCTGCGATATCGAGGTTGCGCATGGTGAGTTGGCCGATGCGATCGGTTGGACCGAATGCGGCATCCTCGGTGCGCTCCATCGATAACTTATCTGGGTGGTAGCTCAACGCTGGTCCAGTTGTGTTGATGACTGAATAATCGTCGCCACGACGCAGGCGGAGGGTAACCTCGCCGGTAATTGCAGAAGCAACCCAACGGGTAAGCGACTCACGGAGCATCAAGCTCTGTGGATCCAACCAACGACCTTCATAGAGCAGACGTCCTAGACGGCGTCCCTCTGCATGGTAATTCGCGATCGTATCTTCGTTATGAATAGCACTTATCAATCGCTCATAGGCGATGAAGAGGAGCGCCATTCCTGGCGCTTCATAGATACCGCGCGACTTAGCTTCAATGATTCGATTCTCAATCTGATCGGCCATGCCAAGTCCATGGCGTCCGCCGATCGCATTCGCCTCTTGCATCAGCGCAACGACATCTGAGAAATCCTTACCGTTGATTGCTACTGGGCGACCTTGAACAAACTGAATACGTACATCTTCAGATGGGATATTGACTGAAGCATCCCAGAACTTAACTCCCATAATTGGTGAAACAATCTCAATCGAAGCATCGAGCTGTTCGAGGTTCTTAGCTTCATGGGTTGCGCCAAGAATGTTTGCATCAGTTGAATAGGCCTTCTCGGTACTATCGCGATAAGGAAGGTTGTGGGCTACTAGCCATTCAGACATCTCCTTACGCCCACCGAGTTCGCGGACGAAGTCTGCATCGAGCCATGGCTTATAAATTCGTAAATTTGGATTTGCAAGAAGTCCATAGCGATAGAAACGCTCGATATCGTTACCTTTGTAGGTTGATCCATCGCCCCAAATTTCAACGTTATCGTTCAACATGGCACGAACCAAGAGAGTTCCAGTAACTGCACGGCCTAGTGGAGTCGTGTTGAAGTACTGCTTACCGCCAGAGCGGATATGGAACGCTCCGCACGCGATTGCGGCTAGCCCCTCTTCAACTAGTGGTGTCTTGCAATCGACAAGACGTGAAATCTCAGCACCATATTCTTTGGCGCGATCTGGAACAGTCTCAATATTGGTCTCGTCATACTGGCCTAGATCTGCGGTGTATGTGCATGGAATTGCACCCTTATTGCGCATCCATGCAACAGCGACAGAGGTATCAAGACCGCCAGAGAACGCAATTCCGACTTTTTCGCCAACGGGAAGAGATGCAAGTACCTTAGACATGCCCTAAGTCTAACGGTTCAATTTACTGGCGAGGACGGGCGTAACTCCCCAGAGCGTAATCATCTCTTCGTAACGCTTAATCTCCTCGTTATCGGCCTTCGCACCGGTCTTCACAGCTCGAATCATGAGATTTCGCGGGGTGTGCTCGCCACCAATAAATTCAATCGCTTCAACTCGATAGCCAGCAATCTTCATTAGCTGCATACGGAGCGCGTCGGTAATCAAGTCACCGAGACGTTCGCGCATGATTCCGTGGCGCGTCACCAGCGACCAAGGTTCTGGAGAAACTTTCATCTGACTCTGAATATCGTGATGGCAGCAGGGAGCGAAGAGGGTGAGTGGAACGTTGTGATTTACCGCCCAGGCGATTGAATCGTCGGTAGCTGTATCGCAGGCATGGAGCGCGATAGCGATATCGGCACCATCAATGGAGGTATCGGAGATTTCCTCAGCGAGAAATTTTGCCGTCTCAACTATGCCTAGAGACTGGGCGATCGCATTATTGCGATCGCGCGAGGACTTCCGTACGTCAATACCGACCACGCTCACCGGAATGCCAGCTGCCTGCAAATATTGATGAGCGCCAAAGGTCAGGTAAGCATGGCCGCAGCCGAGATCAACTAAACGCAGCGGTTGGTCGCTCGTTGGTTTGCGCACGTGACCGGCGGCCATCGCTTCAGTGAGCGTTGGCACAAGAAGTCGCAAGAACTCTTCAACCTGCTTGTACTTATCCATCTTCGATGGCTTGATGACGCCATGATTATCTGCGATACCGACTTCACGTAGAAAGGGATCACTGGGATCTAGTAGGCGGCGCTTCTTCTTATCATGCGCAAGCTCGCGAACAAGTGAGTTCTTAACCTTCGAGACTAAAGGAGCACCCTTCTTCGCAATCCGCAGCGTCAAAGTTGAGCCTTCGCTCTCAACGAGAAAGTTCGCATATCCGTCGAGTGCAAGTTGTGAGAACGGAAACTCAGAAACGGTGAAATTTTTCGTAGTCATCTGGCGACCATCGCTACTACTGACTTGAAGTAAAACCGAACCCTTCACCTCAACTGGGCGGATATCGACTCGTTCGAACTTTGGCTGCATATTTCTACGACGACCAGAGAAAACCGCACGGACAAAATCCTCGCTGCAAATGGCGGACTTAACCTCTTCGAGAGCATCGAGAAGCTCTGATTCGCTCATGGCTGCGATTCTATCGGTGGCTTCGCGATGAATGTGAGAATTCAGCGATAACTGCCAATCCCCCTAGATCACTTTTTCGAAGTCTTAATTCACCGCGGAGTTTGCCGACCACAGCGGCCATGATGCTCATCCCCAAGCCAGAGCCACCACTTTCACGAGAACGTGATTTATCAAATCGATTGAGTGAGCGGACTTTTTCGCGATAGGCCGATTCTGGCAAGCCTCTACCACCATCGGCGATTTCGACAACGACACTTCTGCCTTTTTGAATAAGTGAGATTCGGACCGGGACGCCAGCATCGGTATGGCGATCAATATTGTTGAGAGCGTTCTGGATAAATCGAGAGATATATTCGTCAACACCTACGATCGTTACATCTTTTGCAATATCTATCGCCACATTTCGATCAGGATGGAGGGTGGCAAAATCATCTGCATGAGACTTAAGAATCTCGCTTAGCTCAATCTCTTCCTGTTCGCCCTCAGCGCTCTCGCCCAGCTCAGCTAATAGCAGAAGGTCACGAATCAGCGTCTCCATGCGACCAATTTCTCCGGTTACTCGATTAAATGCGCGAGCTTGATCTTCCGCTGCAGATATCTGCCCCTTGCTCAACATTTCAACATAACCTTTAATCACGGTTAGCGGTGTTCGGAGTTCATGCGAAGCATCACCCAGAAATTCCTGCATTCGTGCTAAAGCCTCGGCATCATCTCGCCGCTTCAATCTACGGATATAGAGAGATAGAAGTGCGAAGGCAAGCGTTGAGGCGATTGCGGTGATTGCCAAAACAATAAGCAGGTCTTCCTTTAAATTAGTGACAGCATCTTTGGCCGAGGAAGCTACAAGTAGGAAATCACCACCAGAAATAGGTAGGGCTTGATACCGATAATCTGTTACTCCGCGATTCGATCGGATTCGATCTACTCCTAGCTTTACTTCCCGGAGGCTGATCTCTTCAAAGAGATTTGTGGTTGCCTCTTTAACTACCGTAATACTGCCATCACGGGAAACTAGAGCAATAGTGAGGTCAAGAGAGAATTCATCTGCATGGAATAGCGCAGCGCTAAGTTCTTGATTTGGTAGCCCGGCTGCATCGCCAATCGTCTCCGCGATCTTTGAATCTATCTTTGTTCGCTCGAGATCGTAATTATGATACGTAGCAAATGTGCCGATTCCCGCAGTAAGTACCGTCACCAACCCTAAGGTGACGAAACGTAAGCGAGCGGTAGTGGAGAGTTTCACTTCTTCTCAAGGAGCAGTTGGAACCCCACACCACGAACAGTTCGAATTCCCTCAAAGCCATCGCGATGGAGTTTCTTGCGAAGATAAGAGATATAGGTATCTACCACGGTTGTCTCGGTCTCAAAGTTGATTCCCCAGACTTCATCTAAGAGGTAGCTCTTGCTTAATACCCGTCCCTTTGACTCTAACAGGACGTGGAGCAATCTAAATTCTGTAGGCGATAAATCAACTACTTCACCATTAAATGTAACTCGATGAGATGCCTCATCTAATGCGATTGGTCCGCACTCAAGAACTGATGAAGTTGATTCTTGAAAAGAAGAGCGGCGAAGAATTGCTCGGATTCTCAAAATTAACTCATCTAACCCGTGGAGCGGCTTGGTTACATAATCATCTGCGCCAAGTGTCAGACCCCGAGTGATGTCACTGCGATCTGCACGGGCGCTTAACATCAGCGCAGGCGTATTGTCGCCTTGACTTCTAATTCTTTCGATAAATTCAAAACCATCCATCAACGGCATATTGACATCAACAATCAATAAATCTGGCTTTACTGTTCGAAGCATCGTCTGGGCGATCAACGCATCAGCGGCAGTTACCGTTTCAAAGCCGGCCAACTTAAGAGCGTCGCCGAGGAGAGCGCGGACGCCTTCTTCGTCATCGATTACCATAATCATCTGAGCCATAGCCCAACCTTGCCACGTTGGCTCAGGCAATGCCAATGTTGAGCAACCGTTGGTAGGTATGTTCTCAAAAAACTCGCCACTTCAGATGGCATTTCACAGACTCTTCACAACTTTTTGACGCACACTTAAGGCATGAAGAAGCGCGAAGTACGGATTTCAGCAGCGATGGCAGTCGTTGCGTTCTCGCTACTCGCCTCCCCCGCCCCGCTTAGCGCTGATGTTCACGCAGCGCCTTCCAATTCTCCAGCACCTGAGCCATTTAAGGGAACTTTCGAGCAATTCAAAATCGCACGCGAGGCTTATATAGCTGAGATGAAGTTACGCAATGAGAAGATTAAACAAATCAATATCGCATTTAAGAGCGCTGTAGAGAAAGCTAACTCGGATTACCGAGCAGCCCTATCGTCAGCCAGGACTCTAGATCAAAGATCTCAGATTTCGTCTCAGCGCAAAACCGCGATTACAGCTGCGATAGTTGCCCGTGATCTGGCCATTTTCGAACTCGGCGAAGAACCAATGCCTCCACAAGAGCCACTCAAGTTGAAGAAAGCCCCAGTCAAAGGCAAGGGTCGTTAATCAGAGGCTAGAGGCATTGTGCGAATAGTCTCGCGCTTGTGATCTTTACTCTTCTCATGAATCTTACGTATCTGTAGCTCGATACTCTTTATCGCAACATCGAATGCTGCCAAGTCATTGAACTCCGTAGCCTCAGCTCGAAGTAATGGCCCCGATCCATGAGATGAGATAACAACTTTGTGGGAGTGCTTACCCTGACGAGGGTTTGGCTCATGAGTTACTTCAACTTCAATGCGATCTATTTGAACGCTAAAACGCTCCATTGAGTGAAGTTTCTCTTCTACTATTTCGTGAAAGTCACTTGCTAGTGCTGCATGGCGAGTTTGAATATCAATTTTCACACTATAAGGATGGCACTACCGTCGATAAAATGTAAGGGAGAACCTATTAATTATTAGATTGCAAGAATAAGCGCAGTCATCGCTAGCGCTAAGACTAAAGCTTGTCCAAGGATGGAGATTGCAACTTTACGATCGATTGCTAACGCCTCTGGGGATGCCACCTTTGACATCTCGCCAAGCCCGCCAAAATTAAAGGTCCCCATCAAGCCAAATGCGAGGCAGAACTTCTTGCGAGATTGGATATATCCGATGGCGAAGATGAGGGCAGGTATGAAAACTAGCGCGCGCATGGTCTGCGAAAGCTCTAGAGAGATGAGCGCAACAGCGCTGACTAGGTAGAGAATTCCGCCAAGTAGGCTTACCTGCTTACGGCGAGCAACTTCAGCTCCACCGATATTACAGACGCCCGGCTGATAGTTAGCTTCGCTCACCTATGCATCCTCAAATTCATCTTCATCGATCCAGGCATCGCTCTCTGATTCTTCTTGCTTCTCCACCCAACTGAGAAAGCTAGCTACCGCCTTAAAGGCGAATACAGTCATGGTGATAGCTGTGAGTAAGCGGCGAATTGCTTTCATGCGATAAAAATACTCTCTTTATCCCCTCGCCGCCTCGTCAAATCTATAAATAATTGATAAATAATCGGTAAATAAAACTTCCGACTTACCGAAATCCGGGGGTTTGCTCAGAGGGCAGCGAATGCGGATTCGATATCACGCCAAAGATCACCGCGATCTTCGCAACCGACTGAGAGGCGGATCAAATTCTCTGGCACCGATGAGCTCTCGCTCGGCCAACGTCGCCGGCGCTCCCAAGTGCTCTCAACTCCACCGAGGCTGGTTGCATTGGAGATTATCTTTGAGCTCTCACAGAGTTTATCGGCGATGACTGAGTCTCCCGCAACTTCAAAGGAGATGATTGCGCCAAATCCTGGATAGCGGAGATTGCTCACCTTTGGATGGCCATTCAACTTCTCCACCAACCATTGTGCGCTCTCCTGCGCGGCTCGAAAGCGGAGCGGAAAAGTTCGAATTCCACGGAGAGCCAGCCACGCTTCGAATGGCCCCGGGATAGCTCCATTGAGAGTGCGAGCCTCGCTCAAACGTTGGAGGAGCGCTGGATCGCGAACGGTAAGTGATCCGATAATTACATCGCTATGGCCGGCGAGGTATTTAGTTGCCGAGTGCATCGAAATATCGGCACCCATCTCGAGCGGCCTTTGATTAATTGGAGTAGCAAATGTGTTATCTACACCGACACCCATATTTCGCTTCTTCGCTTCCCCGATTATCAAAGCCATCTCGGCAACATCGAGTCCAGGGTTTGTCGGTGATTCAATCCAGAGAAATGCCGCACCTATCAATGCCGCAAAAACCTCTTTGGTATCTGCAATATCTACAAAACGCACTTCTAGTCGGCCTTGCTCGTGATACTTCTTTAACAGCGACATGGTTCCGCTATATCCCTGATCTGAAGCTACTACCGGGGCGCCATGAGGAAGTAGCGAAAATACAGCGCTAATTGCTGCCATGCCAGATGAGAATGCAAGTGTTGAATGGCCAGATTCGAGAGCTGTGATCGCCTCTTCCAGAGCTGACCAGCTCTCATTACCAAAACGTCCGTAGCCGATTTCACCACCTGCTGTAAAAGTAGAGTTGAGCGATATCGCGGCGTTGAGTGGTGCGCCAGGCTTGCGTTCCGGGCGGCCAGCGATGATTGCCGCAGTATCGAGCTGGTGATTCTCCATAGCAGAAGACTACTTCTTAATGGAGTGATTGTGCGACGCGATCAATAGCCTCTTCAATAATCGCTGGCGATGTTGCAAAGTTGAGGCGTACATATTGTGAGAACTTCGCGCCAAAACGAACGCCTGGCACAAAGGCAACTTTCGCCTTCTCCACTAAATAGAGCGCAGGATCTTCCCCTAATCCATAGGCCGAGAAGTCGATCCATGAAAGGTAAGAGCAATGTGGGGTATGAGTCTTTGCTAGCGGCAACTTCGCTGATATCTGAGATGCAACTAAATCTCGATTGATCTCAAGTTGGCGCATCAGATCATTGAGCCAGGGTTCGCCGCTCTCAAAAGCTGCCACTGTTGCGAATGCTCCAAGGAGAGATGCTCGGTAGTGGGTTGCTGGCGCAATGGCGCAAAGTCGCTCATGGAGCGCGCTATCTTGAGTGAGGATTACTGCGCACTTGAGCCCTGCGATATTCCATCCCTTGCTTGCCGCAGTAACTGTGATGCCGACGGCACGAGCACTATCTCCCAGCGAGAGGAAAGGGGTGAAACGCTGCTCGCTATAAGTGAGCGGTGCATGAATCTCATCGCTGATAATGATGACGCCGTGTTTGTGTGCAAGTTCGACAAGGTGTTCGAGCTCAGACTTTGAATAGATTCGACCAAGCGGGTTATGTGGATTACAGATGAGATGGACCTTGATTCCACCACGATATGCGCCTTCGATTGCATCCCAGTCAAGGAGCCATGGTGATCCATCTACCTCGTCGTCAGCTCGAGTCAGCGGGACATCAACTATCTCAAGGTGTGTCTCATTGGCCCAAGTCCAGAAGTTTGGATAGACCGGTGAGTTAATGAGGATCTTATCGCCATGGTTTGTTATGACTCTTAGAGTTTCGACAATTCCAACGCCGACATCGGCAGCGATTCGTACCTGTAGTGGATCGGGCGTCCAACCAAATCGCCTTGTGGCGAACTTCGAGAAAGCCTCCCCCATCTCTGGGATTGGACCAAGATAACCGAGGTCAGATTTGGCAACCATTTCTGTGAGAACCTTGCGAATAGGTTCGGCGACCGGGAAATCCATCTCAGCCACAGGTAGTGGGAGCACATCGCTTGGAAAGGCCCGCCACTTCTCGCTCTTATGAGTTCGTAGTTCAGATAGCGGCACGAGATGAAAATCGCTCATGAAGTCAAGTATTGCACTCTCACTGCCGAAACTCCATGATTCGCAGGTGGCTATTACTCCAATAACAGAGCGGGCGATGCGAAATATCGTCAAAGATCTTGCATCTCGCGATAGAAAAATCGCAAAAGTTATCGATGCACATCCACTCTGCACCATTGGCCGCAACCCAAAGCCCGTCACTCACTTTGAAGCTCTTGTTGAATCCGTGATCTCTCAGCAGTTAGCGGTCAAGGCTGCGGAAACTATTTTTCTTCGAGTAAAGAAATCTGCCGGAGGCCGAGTTGTGCCGGCGCGAATTGCAGCATTAACTGAATCGGAGATGCGTGAGGCTGGAGTATCGGGCGCTAAATTTAAGGCGATTCAGGGACTCGCACTTGCCGCGCTCGATAAGCAAATACCCATCAACAAGCTCCATGAGATTGAAAGTGATGAAGAGATTTTCACTCGACTCACCAACCTCTGGGGCATAGGGCCGTGGACGGTAGATATGTTTATGATGTTTCAGCTTGGCCGATTAGATATTTGGCCTACCGGTGATCTTGGCGTCCGGAGAGGTTGGGAGAAGACCTACTCACTCAAAGCGGAGATCACGCCAAAAGAGTTGGCGGTAAAGGGCGACAAATTTCGTCCTTATCGAAGCGTTGTCGCTTGGTACTGCTGGCGAGCTCTCGGTTAAGCTGGAAAATTCACACCAGTACTTGAATGGCAGTCATAACCATTTGGGTTCTTCTCAAGGTAGCGCTGGTGATATTCCTCGGCTCGATAATATGGAACTCCATCTGCGCCAAGAATTTCGGTAACTATCTCACCAATTCCTTCTCGACTTAGCGCCTGCTGGTAGAGATCTCGAGTCTCTTGCGCCTCTTTTAATTGTTCGCTGCTAGTGCAGTAGATCGCGCTTCGATATTGAGTTCCGATATCGCCACCTTGGCGATTGAGTGATGTTGGATCATGCATCACCCAGAACTCTTCAAGAAGTCGGCGATATGAAACCAAGGAAGGATTAAATCGAACCTCCACCATTTCAGCATGAAGAGTTCGCCCGGTGCATACCTCTTCATAGCTTGGCGCAACTGTGACTCCACCCATATATCCAACCGAGGTCTCAGTAACTCCAGGAATTTTCCAAAATCTACGCTCAGCGCCCCAGAAGCAACCGGTAGCAAAATATGCAGTAGCAAAATCAGAACCGCTCATAGTCGGTTAATCTATCCCCCTAGGCCATCACTCTCACTTTGAAAGTTTGGCCCCCGTAGCTCAGGGGATAGAGCACTGCCCTCCGGAGGCAGGTGCGCAGGTTCGATTCCTGTCGGGGGCACGGAAGTTATTGATGTGGGCGAGATAAATCACCTCTATACGCCAATCTTTTCTCCGAACATCCTTGTTTAACTCTCATCTACAAGGGAGAATTACTCACTCACGCCACCGCGTGATATTCAAGGCTCACCCGGAAGGAGCTTCCCCATGGATTGGAGACACCAATCAGCCTGCCGTGATGAGGATCCAGAGCTCTTCTTCCCGGTCGGAAATACCGGACCTGCGATCGCGCAGATCGAAGAGGCGAAGAAGGTCTGTAACCGCTGCATCGTTAAAGATGCTTGTCTAGCGTGGGCCCTCGAATCTGGCCAAGATGCCGGTGTCTGGGGTGGTCTATCTGAAGATGAGCGTCGCGCGTTGAAGCGTCGCGCTGCTCGTAACCGCGCTCGCATGATGGAGAACGGCCTTAACTCGTAAGGTTCCCCGCAAGCCCTGATTAGTTAAGCGAGTGGGAACTCGAGAATTGCTCGAGTCTCTTGATCATCTGAAATCAAAGATAGCTTTCCGCGTAGCTCATTCTCGGTCAGAGTGCGGACAATTTGTAAGCCAAGATTTGATGACTCTGCCATGCTAAAGCCATCTGGCAGACCTACCCCATCATCTGAGATCGTGACGGTTACCGATTTCTTAGTACGATCGATTGCAATCTCAAGTTTGCTTCCCTCGCTCTCCAATCCATGTTCGAGCGAGTTATAGATGAGTTCGGTAATAACCAATGCGAGCGGAGTCGCTATCCGTGATTCGAGGAGTCCAAGAGAACCTCTTCGTAGAATACTGAGTTCGCTCATGCGCGGAGTTAGTTCGAGAGCATGGCTCACCAACCGATCAAGAACCTCATCGAATGCAACCATGGAATCTGAACTGCTTGAGAGCGTCTCATGGACAAGAGCAATCGATGCGATTCTGCGAACTGCCTCATTGAGAGCCTGACTCGCGCCTGGATCATCAATGCGTCGAGCCTGCAGACGAAGTAGCGCAGAGACCGTTTGGAGATTGTTCTTTACTCGATGATGAATCTCTCGAATCGTTGCATCTTTGGTGACAATCTCGCGCTCACGGCGACGTAGCTCAGTTACATTATTGAGCAGAACTATTGCGCCGGTTCTATTCTGGCCAGCGATAATCGGTAAGACAATCAGATCTATTGCGCCACCAAGATTTTCAACTTCAACTCTTCGAAGCGCTCGTCCGCTTAAACTTGTAATCAGCGCTTCTTCGCGAGCATCGCTCTTTTCGCGAGAGACTGTCTCGGCGATTTCGCCAAGTGAGAAACCCTCAAGCTCATTGGTCCAACCCATTCGGCTAAAGGCGGAGCGAGCGTTGGGGCTGGCATATCTGATGGTGCCATTAATATCCATGCGAATCAGCCCATCGCCTACCCGGGGAGTTGGATCGAAGAGCGATCCGGCATTGCGATATGGGAAATTACCTTCAGCAACCATTCGATATAACTCATGTGCAATCTCGCGATAGTTGAGCTCAAGTCTGGATGGTTGCCGCATCAAATCAGAATTGCGGTGGCGAGAGATTACTGCGATTACCTTCTCGCCCATGATGACTGGAATAGTCTCTTCCTTAACCATGACATCACCTAATAGCGCAGGCTCGGTGTCTCGAACAATTTCCGCGCTAGATAGCGCTTGGTCGATATAGAAACGCTCGCCCCAAGAAATCTCTTCGCCAATCAAATCATTGGCAAAGACCGTAGCGGCAGTTGTTGGTCGAATGTGAGCTACCGCGATGTATCCAGTCGGCCAACTCGTATCATCTTTTCGTAATGGCACCCAGAGGATGAGATCAGCAAATGAGAGATCAGATAGAAGTTGCCAATCTGCGACGAGTTCGCGCAGGGTGTGAATCTCTTCAGCTGAGGTCGGAGTTCTTCCCTCTACATGCTCTTCTATGGAAGCCATTTCGAACTACCGAGAGAGCCATTCATCTAAACGGAGCTCTGCCTCTTGGGCGGCATACCAGGTTAAATCTTCGACCTCGTCGCCAACTTCAAAGATAGCCTCGACCTGGCTCCATTGAAGCGGCGAGAGGAGTTCTACCGAAATTTCATCAAAAGCCCCAAGATCACTCTCCGGAACTTCAAGAGCAATCACGAGCGGTGCGCCGGACTGGTCATCAATGAGTTCGAGAGAGTCTTCAGCTGCCAAGAGAGAGAGGGAATATTCAATCTCCTCGTCATCCATCTCAGGATGAGTGCTGCAATAGATATCTGTCGGCGCATAAACCTCGGCAACCGACAACTGCTTCTCGCTGAGAAACTCTTTGAGCTCCTCAGCCGTTGAAGCTAGATATACGCGCATGAGGAGAGAATAACGGAGAGGTTGGGCTCATCCCTAACTGGCAGTTGAACGGTCGGCTAAAGCGGCAATCTCAAGGTTGAGCGAGGATTTTGCTCCGTGGATAAGGAGAGATTTCTTCCCGAATTCGAGACTATCGACAAGCTTTCGGTCAAAAGGGAGAAGAGTAGCCGTTAATCCGGTCTCTGCTCGTACCAGATCGAGCGCTTTTCCTCGCTCTCTCGGCGCGATTGCCTTCATGGGTTGAATAATCGGTCGAACTTTGATTGTCGGAGCAAGAGTTAAAGTCGAGTTACTGATCTCGTTTATTTGATTGATATCAGTTGGGCTTGAGAGAACGAAGAGTTGTTGAGCCGAGTGAAGGGCCCAAAGGAGGGTTACTTCCTCTATCCTTCGATTAAAGCGAGCAATATCACCAAACTTGGCAACACCTAGATCGATAATAACTTCACTGAAATTAGAGGCAAGGTTCGCTGTACTGATAAGGGAGTCAAGCGAGTTAATCTCAGCAACAGCAAATCCAAATGTCGTAAATCTCTCTTCACGCCAGAGCCCATTGAAACCATAGCGCTGAGAGAGATTTGGACTTTGAAAATTGGCGTCGATAAGTAAGACCTTGCATCCAAGATTAGCTCGATGATGGGCAAAGTTAATAGCCAAAGTGGTAAGCCCTAAGTGTGAGCGAGTTGATGCAAAAGCAGTGAGATTCTTATGTTTTTGAAAATCTAGTATTGAACCGCTCATCTCTTTCTCAGTGTTGCTCCTTAGAACTTTCAGTAACTGACTTTCATTTAAAATCTCGTCACCTATTGCCAGATAACGATGCTCTCCCCCAGCTTGCTGCAGAAATCGAAAGTCTCTTGAGTGCAGAATAAGCGCTTCAGGCTGATTCTGTAGAAAATTTGCCAGGGCCACTGAACTAGTCGCTCGATAAACAACCTGGTAACCGAGGCGGGTAAGTGCAGAAGTTATGAAATTTTCTTGTGCAATGTCTGTTATGGCAGTTATTACAGCCAGCTCGGAGTTAGCCATGGTTCGGAACTACGACAATTCTTCCTATAGTGGTTGCTGCTAGTACTTTAGCTATTTCACTACGGTTGAGCGCGATGGTAATTGCCAGATCACTTGCAAAGTTAGCGCTCCTACGATTGATCTCACTGATAAATACACCGGAAATGACGAGCTGTGGCGGAGAGATATCCTCACCATTTCGAGCATCTCGAACCTGATAGAGGGTGGCTGTATCACCTACCTGCGCTGACCCGGGAATATCGGTCGCCCGAATGAGGAGAGATAGATGTTCAGTTGTCAGAACATCTCTATTTGAAGAGAGCGAATTGAGATGGAGAATCTCGCCAGCGGCGAAGTTTCTGAGCGTGACTGCTCCAACCACATTCTGTTCTGCTGAAAGGTAACCGTTAGCACTCCGGCTTATATTGGCCTTTATCTCCTTGATATCACCGTGACCAATCTCAACACCGATTGGGAGCGGTCGCGTGAGCACCCAATATCCGCGCTCCGGTTGTGAGATATATGAAATCAAGACTGAGGCGCCAATTGCTGCGAGGAAGAGCGCACTGGCTATTGCGACTCTGATGTTGCTTCTCTGTGCTGTCTGTATCGTCATAGCGCGAGAAGATAATCGGTAATTCAGCCGTCTTCTGTTGGTAATCCACACTGCTACTTAAGTATGAGATGCCGTAGGGCAAAGTCCAACAGAAAGACTGATGCAATCATCAGCAATCACAATGATGCTCCACCAATGACAGCAGAGAAGTTATTTTCAGCAGTAGCCGCCACATCAAGCTCAACTTCACCAGAGCTCTGGAGCCATCCAACTTTAGATCTCTTCAACTTTCCCGAGAGAGTTATTCCTCCGCAGAAAGCTCTTCTGTATTCACAGCCATCAACTTTCGGCGAGAGTTTTGAAGGAGATGACCTTCCACGCCCAACCTCTGCCCAAGACCTGCCACCGTTGGAACAATGGATTACGAGCTTTATCGCAAGTTTTCTTGAGATAGCTGCCGGGCGCAGACAGCCTGCGCAACTTCACGCCCGATGCCACCGAGTGATATTCGCAGACTTGTTTGCATTTGTTGGCAGCACTAAAGATATTGGTCGAGTAAGGAAGATTCATATAACTCAACCGCTCGATGGAATTTGTGAAGCTGTTGCAACCGTCAGGTTTGGTGATCGGATAAGGAGTATCTGCCTTCGAACTGAAGGTGTTGATGGCAGATGGCTCTGTACAGCCCTAGAACTTATCTAACTAGAACTTATCTAACCTCAATCGATCTCGCTTTATCTCTACTAGTTAAAGCTAGGCCGCTCCATGGCAACGCTTGTACTTCTTACCGGAACCACATGGGCAAGGGCTATTGCGAGATACATCGCCCGAAGTTACGACGCCATTCTCATCTGCGGCGGTGTATTGGAGTGGAGTTACTTGAGCTGGCTTACTCTCAACACCTTTTGCTTGGATGCCTGAGCCGTCGCCTTCTACGGTGACTTCAACGTTAAATACCAGACTGCCCAGCTCTTCCTTAATCGCATCCATCATCGCGGCAAAGAGTTCGTATCCTTCACGCTGATATTCGACGAGCGGGTCACGTTGCGCCATCGCTCGCAGCCCGATTCCCTCTTGGAGATAATCCATTTCGTAGAGGTGCTCACGCCATTTGCGGTCAAGGACTGAGAGGAGAACTTTTCGCTCGAGTTCGCGAAGGACTGGCGCTCCGAGCTCTGCCTCTCGAGATTGATATGCCTTATGGGCATCTTCCAGGATTCGAGCCTCTAAGAAATCGGCATCAAGCGCACCAGCGCCGCCGATCTCGTTGAGAAGTTCTTCAACGGTAAATGAGATTGGATAAATCAACTTGAGCGCTTTCCAGAGCTCAGCTAAATCCCAATCTTCCGCGAAACCTTCTGAAGTTGCTGCTCGAACATATGCGCTCAAAGTCTCGCCGACAAAGTCCTGTACTTGATCGCCAAGATCTTTGCCTTCTAGAACCAGCCGACGTTCGCTATAGATGACCAAGCGCTGGCGATTCATAACATCGTCATACTTCAGAACGTTCTTGCGAATTTCAAAGTTCTGCGCTTCAACCTGAGTCTGAGCTGAGCGAATTGCATTAGAGACCATCTTGGACTCAATTGGCTCGTCTTCGGGTAGGCCAGCAGCGGCTAAGAAGCGTTCAACAAGTGCCGAGTTGAATCGACGCATGAGTTCATCTTGAAGTGAGAGATAGAAGCGTGACTCTCCTGGATCGCCTTGGCGACCTGAACGTCCGCGCAGCTGGTTATCGATTCGACGGGATTCGTGGCGCTCAGTGCCGAGGACGTAGAGACCACCGAGAGCGATGACTTCTTCGTGATCCTTAGCAACTGCAGCTTTCTGCTTGGCTAGCTCTGCTGGCCATGCTGCTTCGTACTCGGCAGCGTTATCTACCGGCGAGATTCCACGGCGTTGAAGTTCGAAGTCGGCCATAAACTCTGGATTACCGCCGAGCATAATGTCAGTACCTCGACCTGCCATATTGGTAGCTACAGTAACGGCCCCCTTAATACCTGCTCGAGCAACGATCATCGCTTCACGTTCGTGATGCTTTGCATTGAGAACCTCGTGTGGGACTCCCGCCTTCTTAAGTAGAGCTGAGAGCTCCTCAGACTTCTCCACGGAGACGGTACCTACTAGAACCGGCTGACCTTTACGGTGGCGCTCTGCAATATCGCGCACTACTGCGTAGAACTTGCCGAGCTCTGACTTATAGACAAGATCTGCTTGATCAATACGTTGCATCTCACGGTTGGTGGGAATAGGTACAACACCGAGCTTGTAGATCTGGTGGAACTCAGATGCCTCAGTCATCGCCGTACCGGTCATACCTGAGATCTTTTGGTAGAGACGGAAGTAGTTCTGGAGCGTAATTGTCGCCAAGGTCTGGTTTTCATCCTTGATCTCAATCCGCTCTTTAGCTTCTAGCGCCTGGTGGAGACCTTCGCTATAGCGACGACCAGCCAACATACGTCCGGTATGTTCGTCAACAATCAAAAGCTCGCCATTCATGACGACATAATCTTTATCGCGTTTGAAGAGCTCTTTTGCACGAACCGCGTTATTGAGATATCCGATAAGCGTTGTATTGGCTGCCTCATAGAGATTCTCAATCTCCAACAGCTCTTCTACCTTTGTAACGCCCTCTTCGAGAATGCCAATGGTCTTCTTCTTCTCATCCACCTCATAGTGGAGGTCGCGTGTGAGTTTGGTGGCAATATTTGCGAATTCGACATACCACTTAGTCGCCTTATCTGCCGGCCCGCTGATGATGAGAGGTGTACGAGCTTCATCAATCAAAATAGAGTCAACTTCGTCGACTACAGCGAAGAAGTGCTCGCGTTGGACACAGTCATCGAGCGTCCATGCCATATTGTCGCGGAGATAATCGAAGCCAAATTCATTATTCGTTCCATATGTAATATCGCAACCATATGCAGCGCGACGTTCTGCAGGCGACATGCTGTTGAGAATAACTCCAACGCTCAAACCTAGGAATCGGTGGATACGACCCATCCACTCACTATCGCGCTCGGCGAGATAATCGTTGGTTGTTACAACATGTACGCCTTTGCCAGCGAGAGCATTGAGATATGAAGGAAGAGTTGCAACGAGGGTCTTTCCTTCACCAGTACGCATCTCCGCAATGTTGCCAAGATGGAGAGCAGCTCCACCCATCAATTGAACGTCATAGTGGCGCTGGCCGAGAGTTCGCTTCGCCGCTTCACGAACTACTGCAAATGCCTCAGGGAGAAGATCATCGAGGGTCTGGCCATCGGCCAACCGCTTCTTAAACTCAACTGTCTTGCCACGCAGTTGCTCATCGGTGAGCGGCACAATTGCGGCCTCAAAGCTATTGACCTTATCGACCAACTTGCTTAAATCGCGAAGGATCTTGCCTTCGCCGGCGCGCATGATGCGATCGAGCACTTTTGACATTGAGGGTACCTTTCAGCGGGAGCCGTGAATTCGACCCACCATCTAATCGCTTAATCTTACTGGCTGCGCTATGGCCGCAGTTACTGCTCCAATCACCTGAAACCCGGCTGAAGAGAGCGCATCAGCCGCTGCTAGCAGGGTAGCTCCGGTCGTAACCAGGTCATCGACTAGCAGGGCGCGTGCCCCTCTCTGGGCTCCCTCCTTTACAACAAAGGCGCCGCTGAGATTATTCCAACGTTCGCTCTGATTGAGACCGGTTTGATCTCGAATTTTGCGACTATGACTCAATGGCTCTGCAATTGGAATCCCGAGTTCAGTTGAGCCCTGGACCGTCACAGCATGTATGAATTGCCGACCACGTTTTCGTTGCGCACTCTTTCGAGATGGGATTGGGATGAGCAGATCGATCGGCTCTCTCGTGGCGAAATCTCTAATTGCACCTGCTATCGCAGAGCTGATTAATTTATCGGCTTCTGCGACACTCGATTCTTTCGCGGCAAGGAGTACTCGTTGAGCTACCGGTGAATACATCACCGATGATGTCACTTGCAATACTTTATGATCTATTGAGCGAAATGTGGTTCGATAGAGATTTATATTCCAGGTCTTCCGACAATTCATACAAAGTGAATCTCCCAGAGCACCGCACGATATACACCTGACAGGAAAGAGGATTTGCAATAGAGATGGGATGAGATCCATCTCAGAATTGTCTCGTTAATGCTGTGAAGATTTACAGATAGAAAGTCTCTTCGTGGAAATCATCTGGCATCGGTTTAAGTGGCCGACTACTTATCTGCTCCCCCGCAATCCGAGGAAGGGTTAGTACAAAGTTCGCTCCCTTGCCTGGGCGACCCCAAGCATCGAGCTCTCCATTATGAAGGCGCGCATCTTCAAGTGCGATAGATAGACCGAGGCCGGTACCGCCACGAACACGTGCGCGAGAAGGATCTGCTCGCCAGAAGCGATCAAATACTCGGATGAGTGAAGACTCATCGAGACCTGTGCCGTGATCTCTTACCGCGACTGCAACTTCCGATTCAGTGGATGCCATGCGAATCTCGATTGGGGTTCCTTCACAGTGATCGAGGGCATTGGAGAGGAGATTTCGCATAATCCGCTCCACACGTCGCATATCTGCCTTGATTTGAATTACCGGATTATCAGTTCGAGTCGAAACCCCAGATGTTTTCTCGTCGCTATCGATTCCAAGATCGGCTACACAGCGTTTCACCAGGGCAACGAGATCAAATTCAACTGGTTCGAGGACTGCCACCTCGGCATCGAAGCGACTTACCTCGAGCAAATCCTGTAATAAGCGTTCAAAACGATCGAGTTGGGCAACCAATAACTCAGCACTTCGTGCAACCGGAGGCTCAAATGCAGTTCGATGGTTATAGATAATCTCTGATGCCATGCGAAGTGTGGTGAGCGGTGTTCGAAGTTCGTGGGAGACATCAGATACGAATCGTTGCTGTACCCGTGAGAGATTCTCTAATCTCGAGATCTGTTGCTCGATTGATGCGGCCATATCATTGAAGGAGAGAGCGAGAGTTGCCAGCTCATCTTTGGAAGTCACAGGAAGGCGAAGATCAAAATCCCCTTGCGTGAATTGTGAGGCGACTGAGGCAGCCTCACGAACCGGCCTAACTACTTGTCGGATTACAAGCCAGGTGATGAGTGCGATGAGGAAGATAAGGGCAAAGCCAGTAACGAGGAGAGAATTTTCTATGAGATTTAAGGTTGATGCTTGTTGTTCGAGCGAGAAGATCACATACATTTCATAGCGACCGGCGCCAGGAATATCGAGTCGATTGCCAACAAAGAGCGACTCGATATCACTCAAAGCTTGGTAGCGAAGGGTGCCATATTCATACTCGAGCTGAGGATCTTTCTGGATCTTCTCTCTCAGGCCAGCGGGAATTGATTCGACGAGAGTGCCGTTGGTGGTCATCTCGTATGAAACTGTTGATGGTTTCTTGGTCGGAGTCTTTACGATCATCACTTCGCGCAATTGATTGTTAGAGCCTTGGGTTGTGGCATCAACAACAATCTCAGCAAGAACTCGCTTACGCTCAGTAACGGACTCACCTTGGGTAAGCAGAAGTTGATACTGGGCATTGAAGAAAGCTAGCCGCGCCTCGGCAATCGTTGAGTTGAGGTTCACTGAACGGATTCCATCAGAGAGGCGCGAGTTGAGCGCCGAGCCGGTAAGCCAGACAACTCCTAGCGATAGAAGGATGGTGGAGGTAATAACTTTGGCGCCCAGCGAGCGTTGAAAAGCGAGACGAATCCTCGTCATTCTAAGCAGCGCCGCCTGCCTTATACCCAACTCCACGGACAGTCATAACAATCTCTGGATGCTCTGGATCATGTTCAATCTTTGAGCGCAGGCGTTGTACATGCACATTTACCAGGCGAGTGTCAGTGGAATGACGATATCCCCACACTTCACTCAAGAGCGCATCGCGAGTAAATACTCGACCTGGATCTTTTGCCAGTGCGACCAAGAGATCAAATTCAAGTCGAGTCAGAGTAATTACCTGAGATCCACGATGGACTTCATGTGCGGTCACATCGATGGAGAGATCTCCGATGGTAAGAATTCCTGTGACATCAGAGTTGGTGCGTCGTAGTCGAGTTCGAATTCGCGCGATGAGCTCTGCCTCATCCCTAAAAGGCTTCTGCATGTAATCGTCAGCGCCCGCCTCTAGACCACGGACGATATCGAGCGTCTCGCCTTTCGCGCTCAACATAACGATAGGAACCATTGATTCCTTACGAATGAGATTACAGACTTCTATTCCATCTAATCCAGGCAACATCACATCGAGGAGAATGAGGTCTGGCGGATTACTTTTAAAAGCCTCCAGCGCCTCATCTCCACGATTGACGAGATCTACATCGAAGCCAGAACTTGTTAAAACAATCCCCAACATCTCCGCAAGATCTTGGTCGTCATCGACGACCATAATTCGTGCCATTTATGAACCGTGCTCCCAAGAGTTAAGGTAGAGCTCTTGTGCTGGTGTAAGAGTGTCGATATTGCCACCCATTGACTTCAACTTGAGTGAAGCAACTTCCTTATCAATGTAAGTAGGGACCTCGTGCACGCCAGCTGGCAGGTTCTTCGCCTCACGAACCAAGTACTCTGCTGTAAGAGCTTGATCTGAGAATGACATATCCATAACTGATGCTGGGTGTCCTTCAGCAGCGCCAAGGTTAACGAGACGTCCCTCAGCAATGAGAAGAAGTCTGCGTCCATCTGCGAGAACGTATTCATCTGTCTGATGGCGCATCTTGGCATTCTTGCTCTTTGCATTCTGCTCAAGCCATGCCACGTCAATTTCGATATCAAAGTGGCCTGAGTTGGCCATAATTGCGCCATCCTTCATCACTGCAAAGTGCTCATCACGAAGAACGTCGCGGTTACCGGTCACAGTGATAAAGACGTCACCAACCTTTGCGGCCTCAGTCATTGGCATAACGCGGTATCCCTGCATCATTGCATCGAGCGCCTTGGTTGGATCAATCTCGGTGACGATCACATCTGCGCCCATACCCTTTGCGCGCTCGGCAACGCCCTTACCGCAATAACCGAAGCCAGCAACAACGAGCACTCGGCCAGCAAGCAAGAAGTTAGTTGCACGGAAAACTGCATCTAGAGTTGATTGACCAGTACCGAAGCGGTTGTCGAACATATGCTTTGTATCTGTGTCATTGACGGCAATCATTGGGAATGTAAGCGCTCCGTCCTTCGCCATTTGATTGAGGCGAATAACACCGGTCGTAGTCTCTTCACATCCACCTGAGATATTTGGAAGAAGTTCGCGACGCGTAGTGTGAAGCGTATTCACCAAGTCGCAACCATCATCGAAGACTTGATGCGGTTCGATATCAAGAGCTGCATTGATGTGCTTGTAGTAGCCATCACGGTCAACCGCGTTGCGAGCAAACACAGAAATTCCGTACTCGTGGACAAGAGCTGCAGCTGTGTCATCCTGAGTTGAAAGTG
>JACCDX011126366.1_pt1 | contig 24612 bp, 23 predicted proteins | sample 7449681 | NCBI WGS metagenome assembly JACCDX01 (sample SAMN15323450, study PRJNA562643) | freshwater metagenome | isolation source: river surface water | place: USA:Blue River Watershed | collected 2017-08-18
AAACTAACAACGCAGGAATACCTGCTAAAGATAAACCAAGTAACACATCTTTATCATGTGGAACTAATTCTGAATCTCTTCTTTCAGTCAATACCATGGCAAGAAGAGTTATTAACGCAACTTTTGTAAATTCACTTGGCTGGAACGTAAATCCGCCAGGTAGGGAAAGCCAAGCTTGTGCTCCACCTTGAGATTTACCAATTCCAGGAATTAAAACCAGCATTAATCCAATAACTGCAACCGCATAAATAATTATTGCGTAAGCTCTTGCTGTTCTAAATGAAAAACGAGAAACTATCAAACCTAGAATTAAACCTAGAATTAAATTAAATATATGTCGTTGAAGATAAAAATCTGAAGGTAATCCTGCATCTTGTAATCTTTGATTTGAAGCTGAGTAAACTAAGGCAGCACCAATTATTGACAACAACAAGGCACTTGAGATTAAAACCCAGTCATATCCAATAAAAAAAGAATCACTTACTCTATTTCTTTTGAATGCTTTAGATTTATCAACTGATAAATAACTCATGGTGAAGCCTTTGTAATACTCAAATCAGAAATTGAAGGCGTAGGGCTTGGATTTAATAAATCTTCAATTTCAGGATAATCAGGTAAACCATCAGGTCTTATTTTTGGTAATGAATTGTTAGGCGTTCCACCGAATAAAATACTTGAATTTGGTTCAATTGTATTTCCACGAATACCAAATATTTCTTCATAAATTCTTCTCACACTTGGTGCAGATGTGCCAGAACCAGTTCCGCCTTGTGCAACCATCATCACCACAGCATATTTTGGATTATCTGCAGGTGCATAACTTGCAAACCAAGAAGTGGATTGTTTACCTAACACTTCACCTGTTCCAGTTTTTGTGGCAACAGGAATTCTTGAAAGAGGAAAACCTACAAATGGTGGTGCTCCAGTTCCTGAAATAGTCACACCTACTAATGATTTTTGAATATATTTTAAAGTTGCATCAGATATAGGTAATTTACTTTTTACTTTTGAATTAATTTGTTGAGCAACAGTTCCATCAGGATTCATAATTGCTTTAACAACTCTTGGTTCATAGACAGTGCCACCATTTGCAATTGCGGCATAAACCATTGCCATTTGTAATGGTGTGACAACTGTGTCGCCTTGGCCAATTGAAGTATTCACCGCATCTCCTGCACGAAAACGCATTCCCTCTGTGCAATTTTCAACAGCAAATTTTTGCAGCATTCTTGCTCGCTCTGGATCTTTTGCTTCTACTTCTGGGTAACCTTTTTCAGCTCTTTCACACCACACTTCATGATTTTTTTCCCAGAATTCTTTTTTAAATATTCTTCCTCCAACACGTCCTTTAACATCTTCTGGTAGATCAATACCGCTTTTAGAACCTAAACCGAATGCAAATGACATTTTTTCTAAAGCGTCTTTAGGATTTTCAACTGGATTTAATCCACCATCTCTGAGCCATAATTTATTAGCAATGTCGTAATAAACAGTGTCACAAGATACTTCTAAAGCCCTTTGCATGGTAATTGCGCCAAAACCAATAGATTCGTAATTTCTAAAAACACGATTACCTATTTCCATTTGTGGAGGACATTGATAAATGTCATTTAAATCAAAGCCATTTTCTGCTGCTGCTGCAGTCGAAATTACTTTAAAAATTGAAGCTGGAGCAAATAAACCTTGAGTTGCTCTACTAATTAGTGGTACACCAGATTTTGGATCAGATAATGCTTCGAATTGTTCACGGGTGATTCCACCTAACCAAATTCTTGGATCATAACTTGGATAAGTTGCCATCGCTAAGACGTGACCATTTGTTACATCTACTACAACCGCTGCTCCTGATTCTCCAACGTAGTTTTTAGCTCTGGCTCTTTCAATTGCTGCTGCTAATTGTTCTTCAACAAGAGATTGCAACTTAGCATCAATATTTAAAACAACATATTTACCTGGATCAGGATCAATTTCTTTTACAACACCTTTTATGTTTGATGCTTTATCAACTGCTAAAACTGTTACTCCAGGTTTTCCTCTCAACCAGGCATCGTAATATCTTTCAACACCTGCTCTTCCTATTTTGTCGTTATTTTGTAATGCAAAATCATCAGATGCTATTCCCTCTTTTTTTTGTTTATCAATTTCTTTATCAGTCACTGGTCCCACATAGCCAATGATGTGCGCCATGTTTACATCAAATGGTCTTGGAATTTCTCGTAAAGCATTTAATTCAGCAGTAACTCCAGGAAAATCACTTCTTTGTTCCATAATTTGTAATGCAATCTTGTTATCAACATCTTGAGCAATTGGAATGGGTTGGAATAAAGAGCCTGACCAACATATTGGTGGTTTTTTTGCACCCTTTGTTCCACATGGAGTTAGTCGATCTTTTATTTCATTTTGAGGAACATTTAATACAGAAGATAATTTGGTAATTACAGATTCACCTTTATCCTCAAAGGAATCAAGAATTCGAGTGTTGACACTGATTACTACCGTTGATTTATTGGCTACTACAGGTCTTCCAACTTGATCTAGGATTAAACCACGAACTGAAGGTGTAAAAACTTCTCTAAATGCATTTCGCTGAGAAGCCTCTTGAAAATCATCTCCAGAACTTATTTGAATAAAAAATAATCTTCCGACCAAAGTAAACATTAAAGAAAGTAAAACTGCCCTTAGTATTTTTAAACGGATATGAGTTGTGTCTTGCATTTAAACTCTTAATTCCTCTGCACGAGAAATAGGTCCCAATTTTTTATCCAGTAAAGCAATAGCTGGATAAATAAATACGGCAAGTAAAGCTGCATAAATACCTTGAGTTAAAAAATTAACAGCAAAAATATTCAAGGAAAATTCCGAACCTGAAATGTTTGCCCAAATACTTCTTACAATTAAAAAAATATTTGCAACTGAAGCAGAAATTATCAGTGGTCGTGCAATAGATCTACTTTGATTTTGACTCAAATATCCAACCAAGTAGCCTATTATCGTTAAAAATATTGAAGATATTCCCATTAAATGATCTCCAGGTGGTAAAACATCTATTAAAAAACCAGTTACGAATCCAGCAATGGCTCCAACTGCAGGACCTTTAAGTAAAGCCCAACTTGTTAAAACAACAATTAAAATATCTGGTGTTGCTCCAGGTAAAAAAAATTTTGCAAAAAAAGTAGGTTGAAGAACGGCAGCAATAACAATGGAAAAAACTAAAGCAAGATACTTATATGCATTCATTCTTATTCCACACTAGGACTTGGACTTGGGGAAATGGAAATTGAAGGGCTTGGAGTAGGGGTAACAGGTGCAGGCGGTAATAAAGAATCTCTTGGATCAATTCTTGGTTGCTCAACAACAACGCTTACCAAATCAAGGGTGGATAATTTAACGTAAGGTTTTACTCGGGCAGATTTTGTAAGTAGGCCTGGTGAAGATTTGATAGAAATAACTTCACCAATTGGAACTCCGGGTACAAATGGTCTTCCATTTTCTGAACCCCAAGTAACTATTCGATCTCCCTTATTTATCTCCGCAATTGGATCAAATAATTCAAATTCAAGTTCACCTGGTAATCCCGTTCCTCCAATAAAACCTAATTCACCTTTACCACCAATCCTTGCGCCAACTTTGCTTGAAGGATCAGCTAAAAGTGCCACCGTGGCATATGAGTTTGCTACTGAAACTGTTCTTCCAACTAGACCTTGACCAGTTAATACAGTCATATCTGTGGTTATTCCATCTAATTGACCAACATCAATTGTTATTGTCCAAGAATAATCTTGAGCTGAACCAATAGCTATTACTTTTGCAGGAACTATTTCATAAGTTCCGATACCAGCCAGTTTAAGTAAAGCATCTAACTCTGCTGCTCTTCTTCTATTTTCTTCTGAATTTGCTAATTCTTCTTTAAGTATAAGATTTTCTGATTGCAAACTTTTTACTTGATTTCGCGCAGTTCTTATCTCACTCCAAGTACTTGAGAAATTCTTAATTGAACTAGTAAAGTTACTTGATGATTCTTGAATCGGTGAAATTAAATTAGCAGTGAATTGTCTTAATGCTTTAGTTAAACCACTTCCAGAAGTTCTTAATTCAAGTGCCACAAACGTAAAAGAAAGAAGCAATAAAACAGCTAAAACTGTTCTTAACCTTGTTGAATCTCTCACGGCAAACCGCCGATCATGCTGTTAGGCGCGTGGTTCTGAGATCAATACTTGTTGTAAAGCCTCGAACTCTTCAACACACTTACCTGAACCATTTACTACACAATTTAAAGGTTGTTCAGCAATAATTACTGGCATTCCAGTTTCATGTCTTAATCTTTCATCCAAACCTTTAAGTAATGCACCGCCACCAGTTAACACAATTCCGCGATCCATAATGTCTCCACAAAGTTCAGGTGGAGTTCTATCAAGAGTTGTTTTTACAGCATCAACAATTCTGGTTAAAGGTTCATCAAGTGCTCGTCTTATTTCTTCTGCTGTAACAACAATTGTTCTAGGTAATCCTGTAACTAAATCTCTTCCTCTAAGTTCTGCTGAAGATTCATCAGGAACTGGAAATGCAGTTCCAACTGTTGTCTTAATTTCTTCTGCAGTTCTTTCACCCAACATCAGTGAATATTCTTTTTTAACAAATTGAACTAGTGCATCATCCAGTTCATCTCCACCAGTTCTAATTGATAAAGATGTTACGACGCCACCTAAAGAAATAACTGCAACTTCGGAAGTACCGCCACCAATATCAACAACCATGTTGCCTGTTGGTTCATGGATTGGTAATCCTGCTCCAATTGCAGCAGCCATAGGTTCTTCAATTATGTAAACTTTTCTAGCTCCTGCTGCATAACCTGCATCTTTAACTGCACGTTGCTCAACACCAGTGATTCCACTTGGTACACAAATAACAACTCTAGGTTTTGCTAAAAATCTACGTTTATGAACTTTTTGAATAAAGTATCTAAGCATTCTTTCAGTGGTATCAAAATCTGCAATTACACCATCTTTTAATGGTCGAATGGCAACAATATTTCCTGGAGTTCTACCAACCATTCTTTTAGCTTCTGCTCCAACAGCAACTATGCCTCCGGTGTTTTGATTTATCGCGACCACAGATGGTTCATTTAAAACAATTCCTCGACCACGTTCGTAAACCAACGTATTTGCAGTTCCTAAATCAACTGCTAAATCACGACCTAAAAATCCACCACTAAATCCAGCCACAAGTATCCTTCTATTAAATTTCTCTATTTATATTACGTAAATCTATTTTAATCCCGGAAAGAACAGAGCAATCTCTCTGGATGCTGACTCTGGAGAATCAGAACCATGTGTGACGTTATTTTGTGTTTCAGTTGCAAAATCCCCACGTATTGTTCCTGGTAAAGCATTTGCTGGATTTGTTGCACCCATCACTTGTCTCCAGCCTGCTATTGCATTTGGGCCTTCAATAACTAAGGCAACTAATTCTGAAGAGGTAATAAAAGCAACTAGATCTTTAAAAAAAGGTTTGCCATCGTGCTCTGCATAATGAGCAGCGGCTGTCTTTTCATCTAATTTTTTCATTTCTAAAGCGATAATTTTCCAACCTTTAGTTTCAATTCTTTTTAATACCTCACCTACCAAACCTCTTTTAACTCCGTCTGGTTTTATTAAAACTAATGATCTTTCGCTCAATTGGATTCCCTTCAATGCCTTTAATCTAATACTACTTAGAGTCAGTTTTAGGTTTAACTGAACGCTTGATTTGATCAGTTTTGTTGCCTATTTTAATTGAAGCTATCCATAATCCTAAAAATATCAAGCCAAGAATATACATCCAGTTTACAAATAGTCCTAAACCAATCAAAATGACTTGAAAAACTGAACCAAGAACTATTCCTATTCTTTTCTTCAATAATCCTAAAATTATTACTGAAAAAATTATTAAAACTATAGAAATAGAGATAATTAGATTTGAACTAGATGAACTATTTTGCAGTGCAGCCGGGATAAATAAAATAAGGATTAATATTTCAAAACTAATCACTGCAGAAGTTAAAGCTCTCATAGAATCCTTAAATTGATTTTGAATGCTGAAGTATCTCTCCAGCTAAGGCTATCGACCCTAGAACAATTACACCAGTTGAACTATTTTTACTTTTTGCAATTTCTAGTGCAGCATCCAATGCTTCTTTAGAGTTATCGTAAGATTTTACATTTTGTGAAAAATTTGAAATCGAAATTACTTTTCTAGATAATTCTTCTGCATTTATTGCTCGCGTTGAATTTGCCTGAGTGAGAATGACATCTTGTGCATAACCTTTGAGCAACTCAAGCATCTGATCTATATCCTTATCTTTCATAAATCCAATAATTAAAATTTTATTGTCAAATTTAAAAGTTTCGTTAATTGCTTCAAGAGTATTTTGAACTCCTGAAATATTGTGGGCTGCATCTATCAAAATTGTAGGATTTCTTTTCACGATTTGTAATCTTGCTGGCGACTTAAAATCAGAAAATGCTTCTTGAACAAGTTCTAGTTCAAGTTTTTTCCCTAAAAAAGTTTCAACTGCAGTTAAAGCACAAGCAGCATTCGATGCTTGAAATTTACCAAAAAGTGGTAAAAACAAATCTTGATAAGTTCCATAAGGAGTTGCAATCTTTAGTTGCTGTCCCCCAACTCCAACAGTTCTTTCTAAAATGTCAAATTCCACACCTTCTCTAATGATTTGACTTTTTTTACTCAGAGCTATTTGTTCAAGGACTTGATTTGCTTCTTTAACTTGTTTCGAAATCACAACCGGGATATTTTCTTTTATGATTCCCGCTTTTTCTAATGCAATTTCTTTAATACTTGATCCTAGAAACTCTTGATGATCTAAGCCAATTGATGTTATGACAGAAACTTCTGGAGTGACAACATTTGTCGAATCCCACCGTCCTCCCATGCCCACTTCAAGAGATAAGACATCAATTGGTTCATCAGAAAAAGCTAAAAAACCCATTGCGGTTAATACTTCAAAAAAAGTCATAGGGGCATCCAAAAATTTTTGATCAACAAGTTCCAAATAAGGGTTTACTTCTTCGAATATTTCTTGAAATCTTTTTTCAGAAATTATTTGCCCATTTATTTCAATTCTTTCTCGTGGATGAATCAAGTGTGGACTTATGAATAGCCCTGTTCTTAATTCAAGAGCTCTTAGTAATCTTTCAATCATTCGTGAAGTACTTGTTTTCCCATTAGTTCCAGCTATATGAATGGTTTTAAAATTATTTTGAGGTTGTCCCATTAAATCCATAGTCATCAAAATGCGATCCAGAGAAGGATTAATTTTGTTTTCGGGAAAACGATTAGAAAGTGCTGAAACAGCGTCTAAATTGACCATCATTAATTAAATCCTATGTATTGCATAAGATTGCATCCATGAGTGATTCTGCAATTTACCCTCAAGTTCCTGAAAAACCATCTTTGGACGGTTTAGAGCAAAAATGGGGAAATTCTTGGGTTAGTAATAACACCTACGCCTTCGATAAAAATTGTGATAAAAATTCTGTTTACGCCATTGACACTCCTCCTCCAACTGTTAGTGGCTCGTTACACGTAGGGCACGTATTTTCATACACTCATACAGATTTAATTGCTCGATATCAAAGAATGATTGGAAAAAAAGTTTTCTATCCGATTGGCTGGGATGACAATGGCTTACCAACAGAAAGAAGAGTCCAAAACTATTTTGGCGTCAGATGTGAGCCATCTCTTGCTTATGATCCTGGATTTCAACCACCGAATGAGCCTTCAGATAAACAAATCCCTATATCACGAAAAAACTTTGTGGAATTATGTGAAAAATTAACATTAGAAGATGAAAAAGTTTTTGAATCGTTATTTCAAACTTTGGGCTTATCTATTGACTGGAATTACACTTACCAAACAATAGATAAAAGAGCTAGATTTGTATCACAAAAAGCGTTTTTAAATAATTTAAATAGAGGCGAGGCTTATCAAGCAGAGGCTCCCACACTTTGGGATGTGACTTTTAGAACTGCAGTTGCACAAGCTGAATTAGAAGACAGAGAAAGACCTGGCGCTTTTCATAAAATCGCATTTAAAAAAGAAGACGGTTCAGATGTTTTTATTGAAACTACGCGACCAGAACTTTTGCCAAGTTGTGTAGCTTTAGTAGCAAATCCAGAAGATGAAAGATATAAACCACTTTTTGGGAAAAATGTAATAACTCCATTATTTGAAGTTGAAATTCCAGTGGTTGCCCATCATTTAGCTGATCCTGAAAAAGGTAGCGGTATTGCAATGATTTGTACTTTTGGTGATGTAACAGATGTTGTTTGGTGGCGAGAATTTAATTTACCAACTAGAGGATTAATTGGTTGGGATGGAAAAATTCAAAATGAAACACCAGACTGGATTAAAACTGAAAATGCTAAAGAAATTTTTTCTAAAATTATTGGAAAAACTTCGCATACAACAAGAGAAATACTGGTTGAAGAATTAAAGAAAACAAATCAGCTAATTGGCGAACCAAAACCAATAACTCATACTGTTAAATTTTTTGAAAAAGGCGATAAGCCTTTAGAAATCGTGACAACTAGACAATGGTACATAAAAAATGGTGGCCGAGATAAAGATTTAAGAAATCAACTTTTATCTCGAGGGGATGAATTAAGTTGGCATCCTGATTACATGAAAGTTAGATACCAAAACTGGGTTGAAGGCCTTAATGGTGACTGGTTAATTTCTAGACAAAGATTTTTTGGAGTACCGCTTCCTATTTGGTACAAATTAGATGAAAATGCAAATCCTATCTATGATCAAATTTTAATTCCTGAAGAAAATAAATTACCAATTGATCCACAAAGTGATTGTCCTGCTGGATTTGATGAATCACAAAGAAATAAACCGAATGGGTTTATGGGTGATCCAGATGTTATGGATACTTGGGCAACTTCTTCATTGACTCCACAAATTGCAGCATCGTGGGGAATAGATAACGAATTATTTAACAAAGTATTTCCTATGGATTTAAGACCACAATCTCATGAAATTATTAGAACTTGGCTATTTTCAACAGTTGTCAGAAGTCATTTAGAAGAAAATTCACTTCCTTGGAAAAACACCAGCATTAGCGGTTGGATCTTAGATCCAGACAGAAAAAAAATGAGTAAATCTAAAGGAAATGTAGTAACACCAATTGATTTATTAAAAGAGTATGGTTCTGATGCCGTTAGATATTGGGCAGCAATGGGAAGACCTGGCACTGATACTGCATTTGATACAGGTCAAATGAAGATTGGTAAAAGATTAGCGGTGAAGATTCTTAATGCGAGTAAATTTGCTTTAAGTTTAAATGCAACATTAAAAAAAGAAGATATAAAACTTGAAGTTGATCACGCTTTATTAAATAAATTAGCCCAAGTGGTTGAATCAGCAACTAAAGCTTTTGAAAAATATGATTACACAAAAGCACTAGAAGTAACTGAAAACTTCTTTTGGTCATTCACAGATGACTATGTGGAATTAGTTAAAGAAAGAACTTACGGCAAACAAGGTGAAGAATCTTCAAATTCTGCAAAAGCTGCACTAGGAGTAACAATTCATACTCTGTTGAAACTTTTTGCACCTTTTGTTCCCTTTGTAACTGAAGAAGTATGGTCGTGGTGGCAAAAAGGCTCGGTTCACAATCAAACCTGGCCAAACCCTTCAGAAATTGCATCAAATCAAGCAATTGGTGTAGAAAATCTTGATTTAGTCACAAAGGTATTAGCAGAAATAAGAAAAGCTAAAACAGAAAAACAACTTTCCATGAAAGCAGAAGTTTTAGATTTAGAAATTAATGGCAAAAATGAAGAACTAGAAGTATTAAAAAAATCAGAAAAAGATTTAATTGCAGCTGGAAATATTAAAAATTTAAAATATAAAAATCAAGAAAATGATTTAAAATTAGAGATTAAATTAGCTTAAGCTGACTTTTCTTCAGGTTGTTCTGGTAATTCTTTTCTAGGAACCAAAGTTGGATTAACATTTTCTAACACGGTGTCGCGATTAACTACAACTTTTCCAATATCTTTTCTGCTAGGAATGTCATACATTACGTTTAACAAAACTTCTTCCATAATTGCTCTTAAACCTCGAGCACCAGTGCCTCGAAGATGAGCTAATTCAGCAACTGCTTTTAATCCATCTTCTGATATTTCTAACTCAACATTGTCTAATCCAAATAATCTTTCATATTGTCTAACAAGTGCATTTTTTGGTTTAACTAGAACTTGCATTAAAGCTTCTTCAGAAAGTGCTGTCACACTTGTAACGACTGGAAGTCTGCCAATAAATTCAGGAATCATTCCAAATTTTAGTAAATCTTCTGGCATTACTTTTCCAAAAATATCTCCAGGGTTTGTGTTATCAACATCAGCAATTTCTGCAGTAAAACCTAAAGATTTTTTGCCAATTCTAGATTCAATAATTCTGTCTAATCCTGCAAAAGCTCCACCAACAATAAACAAAACGTTACTGGTATCAATTTGTATAAATTCTTGATGAGGATGTTTTCTTCCTCCTTGAGGTGGAACTGAAGCAGTAGTTCCTTCTAATATTTTTAATAAAGCTTGTTGCACCCCTTCACCACTAACATCTCTGGTGATTGATGGATTTTCACTCTTTCTTGCGATTTTATCTATTTCATCAATATAAATAATTCCAGTTTCTGCTTTTTTAACATCATAATCAGCAGCTTGAATTAACTTTAACAAAATATTTTCAACATCTTCACCAACGTATCCTGCTTCTGTTAAAGCAGTTGCATCTGCAATTGCAAATGGTACATTCAATAATCTTGCAAGAGTTTGAGCTAATAAAGTTTTACCAGATCCAGTAGGTCCAAGTAATAAAATATTTGATTTAGCTAGTTCAACTGCATCATCTTTGGATCTGTCGTTTGCACCAGCTTGAACTCTTTTGTAGTGGTTGTAAACAGCTACTGATAAAGATTTCTTTGCATGCTCTTGACCAATTACATAATTATCTAGAAATTGGTAGATTTCTTTGGGTTTTGGTAATTCGTCAAATGGTAAATCAGTAGTCTCTTGCAATTCTTCGTCGATAATTTCATTACAAAGTTCAATACATTCATCACAAATATAAACACCAGGTCCTGCAATTAATTTTTTAACTTGCTTTTGACCCTTGCCACAAAATGAGCACTTTAATGGATCTGTGCCTTCGCCTAAGCGTGCCAATTAGGATCTCCTATTTTTGTGGTGATTAAAAAGAAACGTTACCTTGTAAGACCCACAAAATTGAGTACATTTGTCACAGTATTAACAATTTGTTCTCAATCAGCGAACAAAATTATTTAAATTGAAATCTTTCTAGAACTAATGACTTGGTCAATTACGCCATATTTTTGCGCATCTTCAGCAGTCAAAATTTTGTCGCGTTCAATATCTTTTTGTATTTCAGAAAGTTTTTTACCTGTGTGTTTAGCTAAAATTCCTTCCATTTCAGAACGCATCCTTAAAATCTCATTTGCTTGAATTTCAATATCAGAACCTTGACCGCCACCTTCTGTATATGGCTGATGAATCAAAATTCTTGCGTGAGGAAGGGCAAATCTTTTTCCAGGCGAACCAGCAGCAAGAATTACTGCTGCGGCACTTGCAGCTTGACCTAAACAAATAGTTTGAATTTGTGGTTTTATAAATTGCATCGTGTCATAAATTGCAGTCATAGCGGTATATGAACCACCTGGGGAATTTATATACATGGAAATATCGCGTTCTGGATCTAAAGATTCTAAAACCAATAATTGAGCCATCACATCATCTGCAGAAGCATCATCAATTTGTACACCTAGGAAAATAATTCTTTCCTCAAATAATTTGGTGTAAGGATTATGAACTCTTTCTCCGTTTGCGGTTCTTTCTCTAAATTCAGGCAGAATGTAACGAGCTTGAGGATTAAGTTTTGAATTTAATTTAGATTCAAATTTCATTTACCTAGTTCCCCCATGCCCAGTAACATCGCTGGCTGATCTAACTACTTTGTCAACGAATCCATAATCTTTAGCTTCATCTGCAGTAAACCAGCGGTCACGATCTGAATCTTTTTCAATCTGTTCAATTTTTTGCCCGGTATGTTCTGCAATTAATCTGGCCATTTGTTTTTTAATATGAAGCATTTGTTCAGCTTGAATTTTGATGTCAGATGCGGTTCCACCAATTCCTCCTGATGGTTGATGCATCATGATTCTTGCGTGAGGAAGTGCATATCGTTTACCTTTTGCACCAGCTGATAATAAAAATTGACCCATCGATGCAGCCAATCCCATGGCTACAGTTGCCACATCATTTGGAATGTATTGCATCGTGTCATAAATTGCCATACCTGCAGAGATTGATCCACCTGGAGAATTTATATAAAGATAAATATCTTTTTCAGGATCTTCAGCCGCTAAAACTAATAATTGTGCTGTAAGCATGTTTGCCACAGAGTCTTCAACTTGTGTACCTAAGAAAATAATTCTTTCTTTTAAAAGTCTTTGAAATATTTGGTCGTCATAACTTCCTGGACCACTTGGATTTCGCATTTGCTCATCCCCGAACACGATTCTGATTCTCTCCTATTTTCCTGTTACTTCGACCTTAACCTGTATTTCAAGAATTCTCATCTTGAAAGCAAGAATGTTCGCTATGAGGGAAAAATTATTGCTCAGGCTCTGTAAATGGTTTCAAAACACTAGCAACATCAACAGTATTACCTTCGGAATCTTTGACTACTGCTTCAGTTAAAACAAGGGTTAAAGCTTTACTTCTTCTTATTTCTCCCATAACCAAATTAATTTCACCCGATCTAATTAGCGCATCAGCAAAAGTTTTTGGTTCCATTCGATATTGGATTGCATTTTGGGTAATCCATTCTGATAGATCAGCATCGGTTACACCAATCTTTTCCTCTTCAGAAATTCTGTCCAAAATAAATTGAGACTGCATGGATCTTCTTGTATTTTTTTCAACTTCTTGTTTATGGGTATCATCACCATGACCATCTTTAAAATGAGCTTCTATTTCGGCTTCAATAGCATTTTCTGGCAAAGGAACTTTTTCCATTAGTTTTACAAGTTCGTCAGAGACTTTATCTCGAGCAAGATAAGTCTGCTCAATAACTCTTGAATTTTTAACTTTTTCTTCCAAACTTTTCATAAGTTCGGAAAGTGTGTCGAATTCACTCGCCATTTTTGCAAATTCATCATCGGCTTCAGGTAAAACTTTTTCGTTAACAGTATTAATAGTTATTTCAAGCTTTATGGAATCATCCTTAAAAGGACCATCTTCTGGTTTAAATTCAAAATCAACTTTTTCTGAAGCCTTTTTGCCTCTTAATGCTTCATCTGCTCCTGGAACTAAACCATTTGAACCAATTGTGTAAGCAAGAGCTTGACCTGAATATTGATTAACCTGGGTTTCGTCTTTTTTACCCACTATGTCAAGAATGACTATGTCTTTATCTTGAGCTGGTCTTTCTACTGCACTTAAAGTTGAAAATCTGTTTCTTAAATCATCTAATTCTTTTTCAACATCTTCTTTAATATCTCTTGGTTTATCTACAGTTACTTTAAGGCCTCGATATTTTGGCAACTCAAATTCTGGTCTAACATCAACTTCTGCTGAAAAGACAAAATCCTTATCTTCGGCCAATTCTTGAACATCAACTTCAGGTTTTCCAATAGGATGAAATTTTTTATCTTTCAACGCTTCTGCATAAGCTCTTGGAACTGCTTCATTTACTGCCTCTTGTAAAACAGCTGGGCGTCCAACTCTTTGATCAATTATTTTGTTAGGAACTTTTCCTTTTCTAAAACCTGGAACACTAATTTGGCTAGCGATTTTTTGGTAAGCAGAATCAAGACTTGGTTTTAATTCAGTAAAAGGAACTTGGATTGAAACTTTAATTCTTGTAGGAGTTAAATTTTCAATCGTGCTATTTACTTTAATAATTAGTCTCCTTGAATTAGTTTTCTGTCGGGGCGGGGAGATTCGAACTCCCGATCTCCTGCTCCCAAAGCAGGCGCGCTAGCCACTACGCTACGCCCCGCGAGCGCTTTTCAATCGTAGTTGTTAACAATAATTGAGTCTGCCATCAGGTTCATAATTAGTGAAAACCTAAGATGAACTTACAAATATTTGCGGGTGTAGCTCAATGGCTAGAGTTCCAGCCTTCCAAGCTGGATATGCGGGTTCGATTCCCGTCACCCGCTCCAAAATCTCTAATTCGTTGGTAGCGTTCCGCTATTTTCCATTTGACTTAATTGATTAATTCTTCTTATGTGTCTTTCATCATTAGAAAAATTTGTATTTATAAAAGCATCAACAATTTTTGTTATTTCTTCAAATGTGTGCATTCGAGCACCTATTCCAATAACGTTTGCGTTGTTATGCTCGCGAGCAAGTTTTGCTGTTTCCACACTCCAAGCAAGTGCGGCTCTTACTCCTTTAATTTTATTTGCAGCAATTTGTTCACCGTTTCCAGAACCACCCAAAACTATTCCTAATGATGATTCATCTTTAGCTGTATTTTGGGCCGCAAGAAAACAAAAAAGTGGATAATCATCTTGCGCATCATAAACGCGTGCCCCATGATCAATAACTTCATGATTTTTTTCTTTTAAATAAGCAACAAGTTTTTCTTTAACTTCAAAACCTGCATGATCGCAACCTAAATTAATTTTCATATTAATCAAAAATTGGTCTTGCAGTTCTGGTTCTTTTTAATTCAAAAAATCCTGGCACACTTGCTGCTGCGACAACTGCGTCCCAAAGTTTTATTGCATCTTCACCTTTTGGAGCAGGTGTAATAACGGGACCAAAAAATGCCACGCCATCAACTGAAATTACGGGAGTTCCAACATCACTTCCCACTAGGTCAAGTGCTTCTTTTGTTGAATCCCTTAAATCTTGATCAAATTCTGAATTATCGTAAGCATTTATTAGTGATTCGTCTAAATTAATACTTTTTAATGCTTCTAGAACAGTTTCTTTTGAAACAGGTTTAGCACCGGGATGAAATAAAGTACCGATTGCTGTGTACAAAGGAAGTAAAATATCTTGACCATTTTTTCTTTTAGCAGCTGCAAGCACTCTTACAGGTCCCCAAGTCTTGTTAATTCTTTCTCGATAGTCAGGTTTTAAATCTCTTCCTTCATTTAAAACTCCTAAACTAAAAATTTTCCATTCAACATTTATTTGCTTTTGTGAGGCAACATTTAATATCCAACGAGATGTCATCCAAGCCCATGGGCAAGATGGGTCAAACCAGAATTTTGCATTAGTAGTCATATCAATCCTTAAATAAGATTTTTAGCTTCCTTGAACCAGCCTATGCCACGGCATAAAGGCTCGTGCCAAGATTGCTATACATACTTTATTGGTAGAGGTTAAATTGAGCAAAAATTTAAATATCACTCGTAACGAAGCCATTCAAAGAGCATCGTTAGTAAGTGAACCTGTCTATCGAGTAAGTCTAGAACTAGACGGTAAAGGTGATACTTTTTCCTGTTTTGCCTCGATTGATTTTAAGGCTATAGAAAATTCAAACACCTGGATTGATTTAGTTTCTCCTAAAGTTGAATCCATTTGGCTAAATGGTGAAGAACTAAATGTGAGTGAAGTATTTGACGGAACTCGAATTCAATTACAGAAGTTAAAACAGAATAATCAATTAAAAATTAAGGCGCAATGTTCATACATGAATACAGGTGAAGGTTTGCATCGCCATATTGATCCGGTAGATAAAGAAGTTTATATTTACACACAATTTGAAGTGCCAGATTGCAGACGAGTTTTTCCTGTATTTGAACAACCTGACATCAAAGGTGTACTTAATCTAACTGTCAAAGCTCCAAGTAAATGGACAGTAATCAGTAATACTCAGACACCTAATCCAAAAATTATTGAAAATGATTTTTCGATTTGGACTTTTGATGAAACTCCCAAAATGTCTTCCTACCTATATGCAATATGTGCTGGTCCATACGCTAAAAAAACAGATTTCTATGAAGGTAAATTTGGAAGTTATCCTCTTGCAATTTTTGTCAGACCTTCACTTTCCCAATATTTAGATCACGAGGAAATATTTCAAGTTACCAAGCAAGGATTTAAATGGTTTGAAGACAAATTTCAAATAGGGTATCCATTTAAAAAATATGATCAAGTTTTTGTTCCAGAATTCAATGCAGGTGCAATGGAAAATGTTGGATGTGTAACTTTCAGAGATGAATATATTTTTAGATCTAGGACAACTAGAACAGCTTATGAATCAAGAGCTAACACAATTTTGCATGAACTAGCACATATGTGGTTTGGCGATTTAGTAACTATGAAGTGGTGGAATGACTTGTGGCTTAATGAATCATTTGCTGAATGGGCAGCGCATTGGGCAAGCACAGGTGCAACGCAATATAACGAAGCTTGGACTTTATTTCATGTACAAAGAAAAGCTTGGGCATATAGGCAAGATCAATTACCTTCCACCCATCCAATTGCAGCCAATATGCCAGATCTTGATTCAGTTTATGAAAACTTTGATGGCATAACTTATGCCAAAGGAGCTTCAGCATTAAGACAGTTAGTTGCTTGGGTCGGGGAAGAAAACTTTCTCAAAGGTTTAAAAAATTATTTTGAAAAACATGCTTGGAAGAACACAGAACTTAAAGATTTACTAAATGAATTATCTATTTCTTCAGGTAGAGAATTAGATAGTTGGTCAAAAATATGGTTGGAATCTTCTGGGGCAACTCTTTTGCGTCCCGAAATTGAAGTTGATCAAAATAATTTAATTACCAAACTAGTTATTAACCAAGAACCTCCAAGTGCTCCTCCTGGACTAGATCCTGTTTTAAGACCTCATCGTCTTGCTTTAGGTGTATATGAAAAACAAGGTGAAAAATTAGTACGAACCAAAAGAATTGAAGTCGATGTTGTTGGTGATAAAACTTTAATTAAAGAATTAGAGGGAATTAAAAGACCAGATTTACTTTTAGTAAATGATGATGATCTAACTTATGCAAAAATCAGACTTGATTCACATTCACTTAATACCGCAACTAAAGAAATAGCATCGATTGAATCCTCTTTGTCCAGAGCCCTAATTTGGGGAGCCGTCTGGGATATGGTTCGTGATGCCGAAGTTGGTACAGGAAAATACCTAGATTTAGTTCTAGCAGGAATTGAAAAAGAAACAGATATTGGATTAGTTCAACAAGTACTAATGCAATGCAGAAGTGCTATTGATGTATTTGCAGACAGAAAAAATAGAAAAAATTACAATATAAAATTAGCTAGTGGAATAGAAAAATTAATCAGCCTTGCAAAACCAGGTTCTGATAGACAATTAGCTTTAGTTAGAACTTTTAGCGCTGTTGCAACCACTGAAGAACAAGTTACAAAAGTTGCCCAAATATTGGATGGGCAACTTCAAATTGAAGGATTAATTGTCGATACCGATCTTCGCTGGGCCTTACTTCGAAGATTAGTTGTAGTAGGCAAACGAGGAGAAAAAGATATTGAAGAAGAATTAAAAAAAGATGACACAGTTATGGGTAGAGAACATGCGGCCGGAGCAAAAGCGGCTATGCCAAGTTTAGAAGCTAAACAAAAAGCTTGGGATCAAGTAATAAATAATAAAAATTTAACTAACTCTGAATTACATTCGATTCTTGCAGGTATTTCATACATGGATCATGAAGAAGTGTTAAAAAACTTTGTAGACAAATATTTTGACTCCGTGTCATCACTATGGAATGCACGTACACATGAAATTGGACAATCATTAGTCACAGGTTTATTCCCAAGCACAAATATAAATATGGATGTTGTAAAAAAATGTGATGAGTTTTTAGAGAAAAATAAAGATTTAGCAGTCGGTGCACGAAGAATTGTGATAGAACAAAGAGATTCCTTAGCTAGAGCTTTGAAAGCCCAGAATTCAGATAAATTAAATTAAAAATCTGTTAAAGATTTTGGTTTATAAGCATGTGAACCTAAAACTGCAAATCCTTGGATAAGCCCGCCAACATAATCATTATTAGCGAAAGCGTTTGCCATAGAAACAGCTGAAAGTTTGCACGCCTGATCATCAACCAAAGTTGAGGCAAAATTTCCTGTGACTATTTCAATAGCGTGATTCTGCAAATCAACGCACACAAGTACAGTATGGGAATTATTTTCAAGAAGAGAATGTAATTTGATCGCTTCTTTTCTTGCTTCTTCTAATTCACCAACATAAAGACTAAAATTTAAATCACTTGACTCTTCTGCAATAGCAATTGATTTTGCAATTTGATTTTGTTCATCTTGAGTAAAGAAATCACCACTTCGCACTTACGCCCCCTACTTTTGGCGTTAACTTTCCAAGGTTTTCATCAATTTCAATAAAATCTAAATCATGAGCTTCATTTCCAGGTCCATTAAGCCACCATTTTTCATTGTGAGAAACAAATCCTGTTTCTAATTTAGCTTTTCTTGTCCATTGAGGAGCAAGAATTGCCAAGGAAACAATTGCAACAATCAATAACGGAACTCCTATAAAAATCAATATTGTAGAAAATCCTGACATGGGATTTCCAGGTTCATCTCCATCATCGCGAAATACCGCAAATGCTGGTTCGAAAAAAAACAAAACTTGAAAAAATGCAAGAGCAATAATCTGAGTAATTTTTCTGAAATATCTCATAAATCTCACTTTACTGCGAAGTCATATTTATGAGCAATTCAGCACAAGAGTAATCTTGCTTACATGTTAAATAATCAAAATTCCTTGCTTGAAAAAATAAGTGAATATTTATCTAGTGTGCCCATTCAAGTATTCTTCATTTTACTTTTCGCACTGGTTTTAAATGCAATAGTACGAATTTCTATTTCTAGATTTGTTAAAGGTGCGATCAAAAGAGCTAATGATAAAGCTCCTCAATTTAAAAAAATTGCTGATAGCACTGCTGAGTTATCTGCGATGGTTATGCAGCAAAGAACTGTACAAAGAGTTAAAGCAATTGGACAACTTTTCAGCAGCACAGCAACACTTGTAATTTGGACTGTTGCAATCATGAGTGCACTTAGTGTGTTGGGAATTAACGTTGCACCACTTTTAGCCAGCGCTGGAGTTGCGGGTGTGGCATTAGGTTTTGGCGCTCAAACTTTGATCAAAGATTTTCTTGCTGGAATTTTTATTATTTTAGAAGATCAATATGGAGTTGGTGACGTTGTTGATTTAGGTCCTGCAATTGGAACAGTTGAAGAAGTTGACTTAAGAGTCACTCGATTAAGAGATATGAGCGGTGTTGTTTGGTATGTAAGAAATGGAGAAATCCTTCGAGTTGCAAATAGAAGTCAAGGTTGGACTGTTGCTGTTGTTGATGTGCCGATCGCCTATGACGAAGATTTAGAAAAAATTAGAGTAATAATTGAAAGAGTTGGAAAAGAAATGTTAGATGATCCAGCTTTTTCAGGAATGCTTTTAGATGCTCCGCAATATGCAGGAGTTGAACAAGTTTCAGGTGATGCAGTATTTGTTCGCATCACTGCTAAAACAGCACCAGATAAACCAATGCAAAGCGCAAGAGAAATTAGAGAAAAATTAAAAGTTGCTTTCGACAGAGAAAATGTTCGAGTCCCAGTATTAGCAAGACCGTTTCCTGTCAACCCAAACCCAAATATTCCTTCTCAAAAATAAAGATCTTTACTCAAATAGCCAAAAATAGATTTAAGAGGCAAAATTAAGACATGGTTGATTTAGTGTCAGTAAAAATTAGAAAAAAGTTAAATGGCGAAAACGCAACTTGTCTAGTTACAGGATCAACCGGCTACATCGGTGGAAGGTTGATTCGAGAATTACTTAATGTTGGTTACAAAGTTAAAGTCTTTGCAAGATTTCCAGATCGATTAAGAGATTTACCTTGGTATTCAAAAGTTGAAATAATTTCAGGTGATGCTTTAAATCCTGATGATGTTTCAAAAGCAATGAAAGATGTTGATGTTGCTTATTATCTGTTACACGCTTTAAATAAAGGAAATGAATTTGTAGATATTGAAACGAAAATGGCACAAATCTTTGCAGATTCTGCTAAGGCAAATAGTGTCCAAAGAATTATTTATTTGGGTGGATTAATTCCTTCGCAAAAACTTTCTCAACATTTAGAGTCAAGAAAAATTACTGGCGAGATTTTGCGCAATTCTGGAGTACCAACTATTGAATTAAGAGCCGGAGTAGTAATTGGCTCTGGTTCAGCATCTTTTGAAATGCTTAGATATTTGACTGAAAGACTTCCTATAATGGTTACACCTAAATGGGTAAAAACAAAAATTCAACCAATTGCAGTGCGAGATGTTTTGTACTACTTGGTAGGAAGTGCTGGAATTACTGAAAACTTAAACCAGGCTTTTGATATCGGTGGTCCCGATATTTTGACTTATAAAGAAATGATGAATAGATACGCCAAAGTTGCAGATTTAAGAAAAAGAATAATTATTCCTGTTCCATTACTTACTCCAAGACTTTCAAGTCTTTGGGTTGGTTTTGTTACTCCAGTACCAGGTTCAATTGCCAGACCACTTGTAAAAAGTTTAATTAATGAAGTTATTTGTCATGATTCAGAAATAAAAAAATATTTACCAGATCCAAAAGATGGACTAACTAATTTTGAAAAAGCAGTGGATCTTGCATTAATGCGAGTAAGAGAGGCTCAAGTTTCAACTCGATGGTCAAGTGCTTCGATTCCAGGCATTCCTAGTGAACCGCTTCCAAGTGATCCAGAGTGGTCTGGTGGAACTTTATATAAAGATATTCGAATTAAGGAAATTAATTCTGAACCTGAAAAAGTTTGGCATGTAGTAGAAGCTATTGGTGGAAATAATGGATACTTTTCGTTTGATTGGGCGTGGGAAATCAGAGGAATACTTGATCGAATTGTTGGCGGAGTGGGTTTAAGAAGAGGCCGAAGAGATCCACACCATTTAAATGTAGGAGAAACTTTAGATTTTTGGAGAGTAGAAGAAAAAATACCTAATAATTTATTAAGACTAAGAGCTGAAATGAAAATGCCAGGAAAAGCTTGGCTTGAGTTTAAAGTTGAAAAAATTGGTGAACAAAAAAGTAAGTTAACGCAAACTGCAATTTTTTATCCAAAAGGCTTAGCTGGTCACTCATACTGGTGGATAATTGCGCCATTTCATGTTTTTGTATTTCCAGGGATGATCCGAAATATTAAAAAAGTAGTTGAAGAAAACAAATAATGTCTTCTGATTTTGAAGAATTTGGCGGTAAACCTTTTTTTATTAATTTAGTTACAGATTTTTATGCTGGTGTTAAAACAGATCCAATACTCAAACCAATGTATCCAGAAAATGATTTTGAAGGAGCGATTGAAAGGCTTTCTCTTTTTTTAATGCAATATTGGGGTGGACCCTCAACCTATTCTGAAAAAAGAGGGCATCCAAGATTACGAATGAGACATATGCCTTTTGCCATAGATTTTAAAGCACGTGATGCCTGGCTTACCCATATGCAAACTGCATTAAAAAACCAGAATTTAAATTCAGAATTAGAAACAAAAATTTGGAATTATTTATTAATGGCTGCAAATTCTATGGTCAATACTCGAAATGATGAAATTATTTAACTACAGAAAGTAAATTTCTTACAGCTTTCAAAGGTCTAATAAATACTTGACCACTTGGGGTAACAAACCTTTTCCAACCTTGACATGTTGCTGCATTTATTCTTGAATTTGGAAAAGATAACATTCCTAATCCTGCAGCAACATTTAATGCCCCAAACGTAATTCCTCCCCATAAATTTTCATTCCAAGCATCTTCGGTGATTGAATTCTTATTTTTTTCACTTTGTAACATCTGTAATGGTTCAACTTGTGACTTTAACTTATTAAGTCTTTGCTTAACCAATGGAAATACATCTCCTGCAATTCCTTTTTCTCCCGGCATCCAAGGCCCTTGCGGGGGAAGAAGAGCAAGCTCAGGTGCAACTTTATTTGAATCTAATAATTTAATTTCAAAATTTTTATCATCAGTTATTTGATTTAAAATATCCGAACAAGAGACTACTAAATCAGCTTCTGCGTATTCCTCCTGTAAAGGAAGGGCTATAAATGCAAGACAATTAAATGGTGTCGAACCAAAAATTCCAATGTTATTGCCTTTAATTTGAATTCTTAAAAATGTTCTTTTATCCCAAAAAACTAGTTTTTCGCAAAAGTTTCCTAAACTTAATACTTCATCTGGACTAAATTTAATTTTCACGACTAGTTTCTAGTTAATTTTCTGTAAGTTGTTCGGTGAGGTCTGGCAGCTTCTGGCCCTAATCTTTCAACTTTATTTTTCTCGTATGAATCAAAGTTTCCTTCAAACCAGAACCATTGGGAATCCCCTTCATAAGCCAACATATGTGTTGCTACTTTGTCCAAAAACATACGATCATGTGAAATTACCACTGCGCATCCTGGAAAATCTAAGAGTGCTTTTTCTAAACTTGCTAATGTTTCAACATCTAAATCATTTGTAGGTTCGTCAAGCAGTAAAACGTTTCCACCTTGTTTAAGAGTCAAGGCTAAATTCAATCGATTTCTTTCTCCACCAGATAAAACTCCAGCAGGTTTTTGTTGATCAGGTCCTTTAAATCCAAAAGTTGATACATATGCTCGGGAAGGAATTTCAATATTTCCAACTTTGATGTGATCTAACCCATCGCTTACAACTTCCCAAACAGTTTTCTTTGGATCAATTCCAAGTCTTCCTTGGTCGACATAAGAAATTTTCACGGTATCACCAATTTTTATTTCTCCTGAGTCAGGTTTTTCATTCCCTAACAACATTTTGAAAAGTGTAGTTTTTCCAACTCCATTTGGTCCGATAATTCCAACAATTCCATTTCTAGGAAGTGTGAAAGATAATTTGTCAATTAATAATTTCTCGCCAAATCCTTTAGATAGATTTGAAACTTCAATTACTTGATTTCCTAATCTTGGACCAGGTGGAATTTGAATTTCTTCAAAATCTAATTTTTTCGTTTTATCAGCTTCTGCCGCCATTTCTTCATAGCGTTCTAATCTAGATTTAGATTTAGCTTGTCTTGCCTTAGGGCTTGATCTAACCCATTCCAATTCATCTTCAAGTCTTTTTCTTAGTTTTGCGTCCTTTAAACCTTCAACTTTTAATCTTTCTTGTTTCTTTTCCAAGTAAGTCGAATAATTTCCTTGATATGGATAGGTATGTCCCCTATCTAATTCCAATATCCATTGGGCAACGTTATCTAGAAAATATCTATCGTGAGTTATTGCTACAACTGTTCCAGGATATTTTTCTAAATGTTGTTCAAGCCATAAAACACTTTCTGCATCTAGATGGTTAGTTGGTTCATCTAGTAGCAATAAATCAGGTTGTTGTAATAAAAGTTTTGCTAATGCAACTCTTCTTCTTTCTCCACCTGATAAAACTTTCACATCGGCATCAGCTGGAGGAAGTCTTAAAGCATCCATTGCCTGTTCTAGTTGAGAATCTAAATCCCAAGCACCCAAATGGTCTAGCTGTTCTTGGAGTTTCCCCATTTCGGCAAGTAATTTGTCATAATCTGCTTCTGGATTTGCTAACTGTTCACTTATTTCATTAAAACGATTTAATTTTGCTTTTGTATTTGCAACTGCTTCTTCTACATTTTCTAAAACATTTTTATCATCACTTAGTTGTGGTTCTTGTTCTAATATTCCAACAGTTGCTCCTGGTGCAAGCATTGCTTCTCCATTACTTACTTCATCTTTTCCAGACATAATTCGAAGTAATGAAGATTTACCTGCACCGTTTGGACCAACAACACCGATTTTTGCTCCTGGCAAAAATGCCAAAGTCACATCATCTAATACAACTTTGTCGTTATGAGCTTTTCTTGCTTTGGAAAGCGTGTAAATGAATTCGGCCACATGAAAAGATTACTCAAATGGTTTAAGCAACAGATTTTTGAGTTCCTTCTTTAGGCTCGACCCAGTTTTCATTTTCATAAAACTCTGGATTTTTTCTTATTTTGGTAAATTCAGCAACGCCCTTGGAAAGATCATGGCCCAGAGATATTGCATCAATTTCTACAAAAGTTGAGTTTTTATCGCCATCACTGACTTGTTTAACTTTAAGTTTGCCAAACACCACTAATGGCTGACCTTTATGGATGCTGTTGGCAATATTTTCTGCCAGATTTGACCAGCAGTTAACTTGTAAAAAATTAGGATCTGAATCAACAAAATTATTAGAATTTCTGTCAAATTTTCTAGGATTATTTGCTATTCGAAAAGTTGCAACTTGCCTACCTGATGGCAATACTTTGGTTGTTACATCTGTTACTGCGTTTCCAACTACAGTGGTCAAGATTTCATTCATGTATAACTCCTTAAATTGAGGTTCTTTAAGGATGCAATACCTATGGATGTACTTACTCTCAGTGACAAATAAACTGGGGATAACTAAGTGGTGTGAGCAATATAGCAAAATAGATAGTCTTGCGACCGTAGCTCAACGGATAGAGCAACTGGTTTCTACCCAGTAGGTTGGGGGTTCGATTCCCTCCGGG
>JACCDX010438748.1_pt1 | contig 24605 bp, 36 predicted proteins | sample 7449681 | NCBI WGS metagenome assembly JACCDX01 (sample SAMN15323450, study PRJNA562643) | freshwater metagenome | isolation source: river surface water | place: USA:Blue River Watershed | collected 2017-08-18
ATCTCGCGTCGGCACTTGAGCGCGTACGGCGGATTTTCCGTCGGTAAAGCGTTCTCGTTCAACGCTGTAGCCGTCTCCAAGATCTGTTCGTGTGATGCTTGCAAGAAAGACTCGCTCACTGACTCCCTCCGATTTCTTCGCCGCCAGAATCGCGGCCAATTGTTGGTTTTCTCTCGTGGCATGAACGCCAAAACATGTCAGCACAAACGGGCTCAGGAACAGTAGCCCACGGCTCAGAATTCGGCAGTGCCGATCCCTGCAGCCCATGCGGAACATAATGACGCCAAGGCCAAAACAGGCCCATGCAATCGCCACAGCTTTTGAAAATTCCAGCATCAAATCAGCCATGACAACCCCCAGCAGAATCCACACCAGAAAACAGCAAACGCCAACGCCTTAACCACCCATCTCCAGGATGCACCCGTGTGCTGCATGAAACTTTTCGCGGTTTCCTCGCTGACCTCCGCCTCAAATCCAGGCGCGTCAATTTGCAAGCCCTTGCGTGGCTTCTGCTGCTCTGGTTTTTCAGCTTCGTCTGTCATCTCATGCCCCCGGATCGGTGATGTCCGGGAATGATGGTAGTGGGAACACGGGGCAAACGCAAGAATTTCATCGAATCACTTGCAAACCTCACTCACAATCGCCTGCAGCGTCCCCCGCGCGTACCCCGTTCGCGTGACCTGTTTCCCGCTCGCGTCAATCCACCGCAACGCGGGAACCTGACCGCTGAATTTCGTGTAGCGAATTTCCACCGGCAATTCCCCAGCCGCTGCGATGTCAGCTTTCAAAACTTGGCATGGTGCACACCATTCCTCAGTGTGAATCTCCAGCACGGGCTTCACCGCTGCTGCGGCCTTTGGTGCCGACTTCGCTTCCAGTTCGGTGACACGGGCTTCGAGTGCGGCCACCCTCGCACCGAGAGTGACAGCGTCCGCGTGCGTCGAAGGCGACTCGTCCGCAGATTGAACCAAAGGCAACACCATGCAACACGCCGCCAATCCGAGAATGATTTTCATGCGAAATAGCCTCCCCCGCTTGTGATTCTGTCATAGCGTTCCACCACATGATCAGGCTGCAGTACATACGCGCCAAACGGCGCCCAGTCACTCTGACGAAGACGCTCGTACTCGTTCTCGTCAACCCAGTACCAGCCGTCGCCGTGCGAATTCCAGACAGCCAGCAACCAGCCAACACGATTGAACTTTTTACCCCAGATCCCCTCAGTCGCATGGCCACCATTTCCCGGCCCCGGAAATCGCCTGACCAGTTTCTTCCCGTCGAACAGCTCGCTCGAATACGAAGGCGTCCAGTATGTGCCCTGATGCAGCGTTGCTCCGGCTGCTGTCAGCGCCAACATATCCCTGAATGGGGGCGGCTCGCGAACCTCAACAGCGAACGAGCTCTCAAGGCTCAAATTGCTGCAGTGCCTCCGGAACTCCGTCGAGTTTCGACACCACCTCGCATATGGCCAGTCTGACTCAGCAGGCAGGCCAATGCCCAGCCCGAGAGCAGGAATGCCGCCAGTCATCAGCCTAACTCCGCTGTGAATGGACGTGCCTTGATCGCGGCCAACCTGGCGCTCGGACATGAGGAATTCTGATGCCTGATAGGCGAACATTTCAGAGAGTTGTGGCATTGTCCTGCGACCAGACAGATAGTAGGTCTGGCACTCTCTGCAGTTCGCCGCAGCATTACCCTGGCAGTCGTTCCGCTGCTGTCTTTCGACCTGCATGACAGACAGAGGACTCTTGCCACTGTCCATCAGAATCTCTTCCCATCCCGAAAGATCTGCTGCGCCAACTCGTGGTGAGCTGCACAGCAACTGTAGTTCATTCACTGCAATCACTTCATGCAATTGCGGAACTAAAATCCCATTACTTCCCGGCATTGCTGTACCTCCGAATCCACGCCGCTTGCTTCTGCGGGCTCCACAACTCACCGCCGAACTCTGCTGACTCCTTCACCAGAAGCGGCGTGAATGCGGTTTTCCTTGCGGATTGATTTGCCGCCGCAAACCAGTTCGCCGCCAGCTCCTCGCTGGTGATCTCGCCACGCTCCAGCCTGTCCGCCAGATCCGCCTGAGCCGCTCGCCACAGCCGCTCGTATTCCCTGAACGCAAGGCCCACATCGTCCATTGGCCTGACCGGCGTCGGCTGAATCGGGTCAGCACCAGCAACCACCGTCAGCACCCGTCGCCGCATCTCAGACAGATCCTGGCTGCCGGTCGGCAGAACGATCAGCTCAACCGAACCCGCCGCCAGTCCGCGAACTACGTACCCATTCGCCCGCGTGACCTGCCGTTCCTCAAGCCCAGATCCACCAGCGAAACGGGAGAATATGACGCTCCCGGATTTTGCCGACGTGACCTGAACCACCCCGGGAGGACTCGGGATAAGATGCAAACTTACGTCTGACTGAATCAGGTACAGCTCGTCCAGTTTGAACTCGTCAACCGGTGCAGGCTTCGGGACTTCGTCAACCTGCGGAACAGGCTTCGGCGTCTCGGGGAATTCGATCGCAGGTGCATCCTGCAACCACAGCAGGCAGAGAAACAGAAGACGCATGTTTTAGGCTCCTGTCATCGCACAGCATTCGCCAACCATCGCGGCAGCGGATTCTGGACCCATTGCCACGAATTCGGAAATGGACTTGTCAGCCACTCGCAAGGCTGCGGGCTTGTCCAGTGCGAACTTACCAAGATCCGCCGGACGGCCTTCGACTTTTGCCGCGCGTTTCTCGGCAACCTGCAGCTTCTTCAATTCCACCAGAATTCGCTTCGCCAGCTGCTCACGCTGCTGCTCAGCCTTTCGACCATTGTGGACCTCAGCAACTGAAGGCTGAACGCTTTTGTCCTGCTTCAAATCGCGACACTGCTTGACCCAGTTGAAGATCGTCGGGACGATCGTTGTCAGAATCAAGCTGATCGTGAATGGCTCAATCTGAGTCTTTTTTCCGTCCTCGTTGACGGCCACAAGTGCCCCGATTTTCTTCACCACCGAATTGCAAAAATCAGTCAACGTTTTTGAAGCCACCTTTTGAATCTCCAAATAAAAGTCGCGTAGAACCTGACGCCCAGCCACATGGCTACGCGCCTCCATTTTTTCACGCCAGCGTCTTTCAGTAATCGCAGGAACACCGCGTCTGCGATGATCCGATCTTCGATGCAGTCGGACAATTCGCAGAGCCTATCGTGCCAGAGAGACGCTAAGCGAAATTCCGGTGCCAACGGATGTCCGAATAGCCACCAGAGGCACCGGGGGATGCTGGCCCCGTCCCACGAATAGCCGCTGAATACATACAGCGACATTTTCACTGCACCACTGGTATCATCTTGCCTCAAGTATACCCACTGATCTTCGATGAAATCCAATTTTTCAGCGTCACCGCAGACCGTCAGTTCCTCGCCTGTTGTTTCGGGCTTCATTTCCGCCCCCCATCATACGGCAGCGCCAGACCCTCAGACACCAGTTCGGCATTCAGGCTCCGCTCGTTGCTGACAATCGTTGCCAGCCATCGCCCATACTTGTCGCGTCCATGCGTTTCCACGTACCCGATGCCGTTCTCATTCAGCCACTCAATCACGAAAGTCTTCGCCACAAGCCCCGCGGCCTTCTCGGCTGTGTCCACGCCCAGCAGTCGGAACCGATCAATCCAGTGTTGGCAGTTGCCCAGGTCGATGTCAAGTTCGACCGTATCGCCATCGACAACCCGTGTCACTTTCGCGTGGAAGTACGTCCAGACCTTTTTGCCCATCGCCGTCGTCCCTTGTGTGCTGTTGTGTTTTGTTTTGTGAAAATAATACAGGCGGAGGGACTCAGCCGCACAACCAGCTGAGTAACCCCTCCAGCTCAACAGGGCCAAGGGACTAAGCCCTGGAACTTGCTGCCTGTGCTGGAATCCTACCGCCTGTCCGCCATCGAGCAAGAATAAAAAATGCCGATCCAGACTTTCCGGATTTCATTTTCTGAAACCCGGGGATTTGTGCGCGCACGCACACGCGAAGAAGAATCAGGCCCAAAATGGGGGTAAAACAGAGTCACAGAGGAACTCTTACGTAAAGAGGGAAAAATCTCTCTTTTTTATATTATTACTAGTCTTTTTACTCAAAAAGATAATTCCCTGACCCTCGGGAATTATCTGGAACTTTCTGGAATTATCTTTTTGGTCCTTGAATACCTCCGGGAATTTCCACGACGTTTCCGCGGTATTTCCGCGGCCAAAATCAGCCCGGATTTTCCAGGCTCGTCCACAATGTGACCGGCTTCGTGCCCGACTCACTCACCTGCGAAGTGACCAGCTCGCTTGCCAGAAGCGTCTGCAAAACCTCCTGACGTTGTTTCGGCGTCAACTTGCGGGTGCGTCTGGTGATCTCCGTCATCGTCCACCAGCCACCAGGGCGCTCCAGGAGCAACGATCTCACCTGATTGCACCATCGCTCGAACTCGCTCCCCGAAACGTGCCTATCCGCCGCTGAGAGCATCCTGCGCGTCAACCAGTTGTTCAACCTGATTGCCCGGTCTGCGTCCTCAATCTGAATCGTCGGCCAATCCTCGCCCGTCGCCCGGCTGCAGGCGAACAGCAGGGCCAATTTGTTTGTTTTCTCGGCAGCCCGGCTCCAGATCGCAGACCTGATTGGCGATTCGCTCATCCGGCGTTTGCTGATGTCGATCGTGTGCTGGTGCAGCCTGCGGTGCGCGGATTCGTCCCGGTCCACCCTCCGCGGGTGTGCACCTCCGGTCGCACCTGCCAGGTTCCCCGCGTGCGTGTTCAAATCCAGCCACCACCGCGAACGCTGAATTATTGTTTCGGAAATCTCGTCTTCCGACGGCTCCTGATAATCGACGTACTGCCGAGACTCGAAAACCAAACACCGGCCAATCAATCCCCCTTTCAAATTGTCCTCGGTCAGGCTTTCCCAGAATCCTTCCGGAACGCTCGTCCCGTAAACCACCGCATGCGGGTAAAGCAATCTTTTGACCTTGTTGCGGTCGCCGTAGGCGTCCGATATCCACTCGCTGTCAGCACTCGAAAACAACTGCATCAGGACCGCGGAAATCTGCACCAGGTGCGGACTGCCCCGGTCCTGCATCGCCATCGCCAGATGCCCGATTTCGTCCAACTGAAACAACGTCAACCACTGTTCCGCCATAGTGCTGATAATTCCCGCGTGACTACCAATCCGCTCCGGTCCGACAACCTTGTCATGCCCAGCCGCTCGGAGAATGTTCCTGTTCAGTTTTCGCGAATGATCCTTGCCGCTTCCCGACGGTGCCAGCCCAACGACGAACAGGTTGGTTCTGGTGCGAACCTTGTCCACGACTTTGCCGCCGGTCAATACGCTCATGAGGGACAAAGCCCCAGCCAGTGCCAACTCCGGCAGCGGATAATGTGCTGTGCTAAGATTGTGCTTCATGACGTCGCCAATAAGCCCGGGAATCTCCAGCAACTCCGCGGGCAGTTTGCTTTCGGCTGCGGGTTCGCTGACGACGGCGGGAACAGGTTTCGGTGCGATGATCTCGCTCAGGTCAACCCCGAACGTGTCCGCGTCTGGAAATGCCGTCGGCAGTTTTGCGGCCCGTGCTGTCCCGTTTTTCCTACCGTTGACAGTCGCTTCCTGCAACTCACTGTCTCTCAATGGCGGAGTGTTCCGAGTGTTCCACCCCCTCAACAAATCCAGCACCTGCTCGTCCGTCAGTCGTCGCCCGATGTCGTCTGCGAACGCATGCAGGTTCCCCGACAGCCTGAATGCCGCATTCCGAAGATTGCCCTTCACCTCGCCCGGTATCGTGTCAGCGTACGCTTGTGCCCGCGTCAGCAGATCGCCAAATATTTCCCCCGGGACCAGCACACGCGGAGCCACTGGCACCGCAACCGGTTGCGACGGCTGCAGGTATTCACCACAGATCGCATCAATGATCGTTTGGCCGTCACCGATGCTCGCGAAGTCTTCGAACACCTCACCCGTGATCGCCCAAAACCGGGAGTGATCGTAGCACTCCAGTTGCTGTTTATCGTCACCGAATTTCTTGACGCAAATTGCCCCGACGGGCTTCCTGGCTCGTGTTAAGAACTTGATGCCCTGCCCGCTCGGGGAATACTCGCCGTATGCCACACCTCGCAGTTGCTCCGCGATTAGCCTTGCCCAGTCCCTCAATTTGCCTCGATCGTCCAGGCAGTTGTCCAAATCAATGCCCGTGAATGGCGATTCAATGCCGATCGCAATACGCTGGAACTCCTGAACGTTCGCAAAGTCAGTCCACGTGCTCGGATCATTGGACTTCGCGAATGTTTCGCCATCGACCTGCAGCGGAACTTTGGTGCCATTGTACAGCCCCCACCGCATCCACCGCCGATAGGCTTTCAGCTCGTCTGGCACTCGTCTGTAATGATCGCTCATGGCACTTAATTCCAGAAACAAAAACACCCCGCACAACGGGTAGACGTTCCGCCGTGCGGGGCGAAGTCGGCGCGTTTGCCTCGCCGAAAATTCTGTTCATCTGCAATCGCTCACCGCGTCTACTCGGTAAGTGATTGCGTGCAAGTATCCAAGATTCCCGGAAGGTTCAACTATTCGGTATTTCCGAAGAGTTCGGCTGCGTAGACCCCCTCGCAAAATCCCCCAGACTCCACGTAAACCACGGATCATCTTTCGCGGCCTGCTCCATGGCCGAATAGCATTCCGGGTGCATCTGGACACTTCCGGCATCACAGCCATCAGCAACCCAGCGATACGAATAGTACGGCTGGCCAACCTTGATGTCCTCAGCACACCACGAGCACTCATGTTGCTTGCGGGACCGCTTCACAATGCGGTGATTGAATGTTCGGCTCACTGCTTTTCCTCCGAAGAGTTCGGCTCAGCGTCTGCCAGTTTTTCAGCCCACTCCCAGACCTTATCCACACCATAATTATCAGTGCCAGCCAACGCGACCGCAAACCGCCGCACCAACTCGCGTCGCTCCTCCTGCTCAGGTGTCACAGTTTTATCCCGCCATTCGCCGCAAGTGGCATTCGGCAGCGTCTCAACAGCCGTCGGATATCTCCAGCATGCACCTGCCGGTGCATGAAACCGACACCCCTCACAAACTCGCTCACTCATCCGCCACCGCCTCTCTCAAAGCCTTAATGACTGCATCAACCTCAAGCTCCACAAAGTCCGTAGAATCCACTCCAATCTGAAACTCAGTCAGCCGCACCACCGCATCCCGCACCACTTGCCGCAACTGGCTGTGTTTGCACTCCGGCGATCTCAACACCCTGCCGTCCGACACCATGTGATACGTACCGCATGACGTGTGATACGTGTCTTTCAGTTTGCCGTACGCATGCGCACCGCAAAACTTACAATCAGGAGCTTTTGCCATCACTCACCTCGCTTTTCGGTGTAGCAAGCCTCGCTATACAGCGGGACATTCGGAATCACAGTCACAGCATTTGAAGCCCGAACCAGGTGAGTGTTTCTTCGGATGTCTTGCACAAGATACCACGTCCGATTCTCGCCAATCCATCCGACAATCAAACCAGAGCAGCCCCGGCTGACCAAAGTGCCGCCCATAATGCGTTTCGGGTCAAGGCTGCATTCCATCATTCACCTCGCCTTCGCTGATAATCCGATACGTGTAACTCACGTGAGCCTGAACCCAAAACTCCTCTTTGCAGCGTATGCAGACGACCTCAAATTCAGCCGCATATTCTGCGTCTTGGAATGCAATATCTTCATCGAATTCGTGACCGCATTTAGGGCATTCCATGGCTACTCACCCTTCGCTTTCCGCTTCCGCTCACAGTCGCACTTTCGTCGTTCTTTTTCCACTGATCCTGCATTTGCCATAACCACGGCTGTCAGCACACCGGCAAACACCCAGCCAAGAGCAGGCCGTCGAACTGTGAAATCAAACCCGCCCAACCAGAATGGGGTAAGCAACAAAATCACGAACAGTATGTTTCCCATAATTTCCGCGAACAGACTACGCATCACTCACCCTTCGCTTTCTGCTTCTGCTCGTAGCTCTCCAGCAACTCCGCATAATGCCGCGCCTTGCCGATGTCTTCAGACGCCGCAGACCCCGGCTTGCGTCCCGCTCGCATCGTGTACTTGAGCATGTTCCCGAGATAGAATCCGCGGATTTCGGCAGGGCTGAAAACGCTTTCCATCACGTCAATCGGCTGCAAACCCATCGTCATGTAATGATCCCCGCCAACCTGCCTGCGGACTGGCTCCGGCTGCTCTGGCTCCTCCGGCAGTGTTTCGCCAATGTATTCGACCAAATCATAGTCATGCTTTTCGCCACACGCTGCACGCTGGCCGTTTTGCCGCCACGTGTCGTGCATCGCTCCGCCAACCCGTATCCACGGCCAGTATCGAGCATTGCTTCCGGTGTTTGCCTCAATCAGGACAAGCCCGCCGTTTCGCATTCTATTCCAGCCCGCTCGGGGCTTGTATGCCTCAGCGGTCTCCGGCTTTCGTTCCTCCGGTAGTGTTTCGCCAAGGTATTCGACGAGGTCGAAGGCGTGCACCGCGTCCACTACAACACTCCATTTTCCGCATGGTCTAAACCAGCGTTCCACGGTCTCTGCACCGACACGACGATGCACCGCCTTCCATGGCCACTCTTCATCCTCAGGATTCAGCTCAACAAACACCACATCGCCGTTCCGCATCCGACACCAGCCCGCTCGGGGCGTAAAATTCGCCTCACTCACTTGCCACCTCCTCAACCGCCTGGCACACCAGCGGAACCACGCTTCTGAGTTGCTCCCAGCACGCATCCGCAATAGCCCGATGTTCCTTTTGTGTTTCCGGTGCCCGGCGGACTTCACAGTAGTGAATCCAACTCCGCACACTGCCTTTCATAATCAACACCGTAGGCGTTAAGCCCTCCGGAAGAATGACGCGGGCGCATTCTTTCGCTATGCCCGCTCGTAGCGCCCACAGGTATGCTGCGCCCACCTCTTGCATTATCTCCGCCTGCAGTAGCTCCCATTCCTCCGCAGCGCTCGCATCCTCGCACGGTAACGAAGATTGCCGGTCTTTCGTGTCCTGCATGCGTGCTTCACGGGTTTCAAAATTCTGAAAATCGGGCTCAGCGTACCGCTGCGAAAACTCCTGAAACCGAAACGATGAATGCCTCAGAATCTGCCTGCTGATATCTCGGGGGCACCTGATTTCCATTGAGATATCGACCGAATCGAAAACCGACCAGTGTCGTTTGCGGAGGCACCGCTTCAGTAACTTATCACCGGTCTCGTGATTCGGCTGATTGCCAGGATTCGAGACCCTCGCCGCCCAGACTATGTACTCCTGCGGAGTTCGGCACCCGTCTGTGTTTTCGCCAATTGGCATTGTTGCCGCTGTAACTTTTACGCTCATTTTAACCTCGCAATCCAGTAATTCTGACCGTCAAAACTCAACCCAAACATCTTATCCGTCGCCCTGCTTATGTGCTGCGTGACGAGCGTTTGCACCAAATAAAACGCTGCGTGCAGATCCGGACCAAATCGCACCGACTCACCCACCTGAAGGTGAGACACTCTCGGCTGTCGCGTGACTCGCGTTCCGCCGTCGACACTTCGGCAGACATATTTCCACGACGGCCGCTCGTGCTTTCGCAGTTCCGCCGCTCCATACGTTTGTGCAGTCTTGATGCTGCACGCAATAACCACGGATTCCCCGTCTGATAGGCTGGCGATTTGATCGGCCACCGTCCACTCGTCGCGCTTCACGCAAACGATTCTGCACCCGAGTGGAACGGTCCGCAAAACGTACTTTTTCGCCGGGTCTTCCGGTTTCTGCCTGATCGCCCCGCGAACCTGTGCGGGTGTCAAAGACGCTTCCATCTGATGCCCTGGCTGCATTGCCTGAATCGCCATCAGCAACTCAGTGTAACGGCTTGGCCTTGCCACATATCGCGGCTTAGGCTTAGGCTCCGGTTCCGGTTCCGGCTCCGGCTGCTTCGGCGCGACGACTTTCGCAACCACGCCGCTGACCTGTTGGCATTGTCGTGTTTGCCACCATCGGTCAATGCTGATCTGGTAGTCGCTGCCGCAGGCGTAAACGACTCGCCCGCGTCGGGCTTTGGTTGCTGGTGCGCTGCACCATTGGCAGGTATCGTTCATAGTTTGCTTCCCTTGTGTTGTGATTGATTGCCGTCATTCAAACGACAGTTCTTCATCTTTCATCATGTCAAACAAAGTCGGTGCTGTCAGCTCGCGTTCCGCTCGCTCGCAAAATGAAACGCCAAACTTCCAATAGTCCGGATTCAGTTCGATTCCCCAGCCCTTACGCTTCATTTTGATCGCGACATACGGCGTTGAATGAACGCCGCCGAATGGATCGAGAATCACGTCACCGGGATTGCTGTATCGCTCGATCAGCCTTTCAATCACGTCCAATTGCAACGGGCAGACGTGGTTTTCTGTTGTCTTACGACTGAGTTCAGTGTTCAGAGTTTTGATCCGCACGATGTCGGTCCATACGTCTGGATTATTGCTGACCGGTGCGAACAGCATCATTGACGCCGGAAGGTGGCCATGCTCTTCGACGGCCTCGGTGAACGCAATGTGATCATGATAGCTGTAATTGTTCTCTTTTGCATACCGCCGCCACCAATGATAGATCTCGGAGGTGCTCATGCTGGCCAGCATCTTTGGCTGAACCAACTCATTGCCATCGCTACGCCAGATTCCACTGGCGTGAATCTGCCACCGGCTCCGACTGTACTCCGCTTTGTCTTTGGTCACAGGATCGGGACCGCTCGCGGTCTGATTCGGTGACATACTCGGCTCCCATTTGCGGAACAGCAAAACGAACTCAGTTGAACCACAGCCCATCTTCGTGCTGTCTTTTCCGTTCTCCGTGTGGCCCAGCCGATATGTCTGTGCATTCTCACGCACGACGTCAGTGTCAATCACGATTCGGCCCATGTAGACGAATCCGCCACGCTTGAACGCCGCAACGGTCTTATCCGAAAACTCATTCACGCTGTACATCGCGTGACCTGTCATCGTGCCGTACTGAATCCGATCTTTCGTGTGGATTGCAGCAACTCGCCCAGGTTTCAAAACTCGATACAACTGCGGGACAAGAAAATCAAACTGAGCAAAGAAACCGTCATCACCCTGATTGTGCCCAAAGTCGTTGTAGTTCGGCGAATACTCGTAGTGATCGGAAAACGGAATGCTGGTCACAATCTCATCAACGCAATCATCCGGCCACGATGCCAACTCCTTCACACAATCATTGTTGATTGCCCTGTAAGTCTGACCGCTGACCTCGTGCCGCGGAACTCCCATCCCTCTTTCAAATTTCATCTTCAATGCCTCACCTGAAAGCCCATGTTCTCGAATGATTGCCCGCATCTGCGTGGCCAGTTCGTCATGCCGTCGCCACTTCTGTTCCATAATCATTTTCGTGTCATACTGTGTATCAGCGTACACAATATGAATTTCCACCGTCTTCCGTTGCATGAACCTATGGATGCGGTGAACGGCCTGAATGAAGTCGTTGAATTTGTCCGTCGGGCCGATGAAAATCGCTTTGTTGCAGTGTCGCTGAAAATTGCAACCGCTGCCCAACAACTGCGGCTTGCTGCTCAGAATCTGCAATCGACCATCGGCGAAGTCGCTGACGATCTCTTCGCGGATTTCCAGTTCCTGCGTCCCGTAAACCGCTCGCGATTCGGGGAACGCTTTTTGAATTTCATGCCGCTCTGATTCCAGATAGTGCCAGATAATCCAGTGATCGTCTGGCGACTGCTCGACAATCTGAACAGCTTTCGCGATACGGGTGTCTGCCGTCTTTCGTCGCTGCTTTGAGACGTGTTTGATTCCGCCGCCAGGCTTCTCAAACAACAGAGGCTGCCCGTAGCTGTCGATGAATGCTCCCGGCTTTCCCTGATCGCCTTCCACCTCATGCCAATGGACCTGCATTTCCGGCATATCATAGCCAGCATCGTCATAACCCAGATCGCTCGGAGAGTTGACGAAGACTGCCCATGACGCAACCCACAACCAAAATCGCTGTTCTTCATGCGGATACAGTTGCAGGTTTCCGGCTTTCTTGCTGTCACGCCGAAAGAATCGCGTCATCGCCTGCCCGCGGTCCATGACTCCCAAAAAATCGGTATAGTTAATCAGCTCGATGAACTCATTCGGCGAAGGGGTGGCCGTCGCCACGAAGCGATACGGAACCTTGCGGAACAGCATGGCAAACTGCTGTGTTGTTTTCGTGCCGTAGGATCGGAGGCAGCTCGCCTCGTCCAGAGTCGCCCCAGCAAACTGCTTGGGGTCAATGTCGCCGTCTCGCACTCGCTCGTAATTCGTAATGATGAATGGCGTGTCAGCCGCCGCAACCTCTGCATCTGTCCGGCAGTATTTGACCACCATTCCCATACGTGGCCCGTCGTTTTTGGTGAACTCCTGACGCACTCCCAGCGGTGCGATGATCAGCACCTTGCCGCCAGTATGTTCATGAATCCACTTGCAAATCTGCAACTGCTGAACTGTCTTTCCCAAACCAAACGACTCAAACAACGCCGCTCGGCCTTTCCGGATCGCCCACTGCACGCAATCAATCTGATGCGGCAAAAACCAGTCAGGACAATCTGACTGCGGAACAAATCCATCCATCACCACTGGCGGCATTTTCGACCGCAAAAACTCATCATAATCCACTGCTTTTCCCCTTATGCTCTCGCTGTGCCCACGCCCTCGCGTCTCGAATCCGAACGACCACCTGACCAGACCCCAGCTTTTCGGCTGGAATCTGGCCCCGCGTCACAGCGTCCTGCAATGTGGTTCGCGGAACCTGGACCAGATCCGCCAGCCACACTCCGACCTGTGACCATTCACTGAGTTTCACTGCCTTGTCCTCCCATCTCTCAGCAATCGCTGCCGCCGCTCGACGACTCTGATCGCTGCCTGCACGGCCTCATGCTGCGTATCTCCAATGGCATGCACCATCATTGAGTCTTCGGCAATACTCCAGCGAAGGCCACGGGCAGTCACTTCGGCTCGCATGCAACTGTAAAAAAAATTGTTGATGCGCTTCGCTTTTGCAATGTCTTCTTGCAATCCGGAAATCATCCGCTCAGCTTCGTGGCGTAATCGCGTGAAACTGTGTGATGCCTCAAGCTCATCGACGGGCACTGCGTCAACCGGTCGCCGATACCAAGCCGCGTACTGATCAGTTATTTTCCCGTAATCATCATCATCAATACGAAGCCACTCAGTGCCGCTATCGCTGAGTATCTCATCACCTGCCTGCAACGTCTCACCGCGTTTAATTTGTCGATATAGTCTCACCGCTGCACCCTCCGCCAAACAATCCCCGCACCCACAATACCCGCCATCATTGCCACGCCCCTTCGCTTAGTAGTTTTTTTGTCTCGCGCATCCAGCCTTCAAACACATGCCTAGCAGCTTGAATTTTTTTGTCTTGTGTCATTTCCAGCCATTCGTTGCTATCGATTTCCTTGCAAAACCCTTGCATTGCAAAAAACCACGATAGTCGCACTGGGGTTGTGGTACGCTTCAATTTGCCAAATAAATCTGCTCGCTGCCGCACGAAATTAAATGCATCATCTGCCTGCTGTACCAACTTTGCAGCAGCAATCATTTGACTCGCGCAATACGCACCAAACTCTTTTTCCTTTTGATAGTAATAACATTGACTCATGCAGAAAAACGCAGAGCTTGAATTGGACTGAACCAAAGTAAAAGCGACTTCATCCTCAATGATCACTGGCTCACCCGCCTATTCTGTGTATCGGTTTAACAACTGCCGCAATTCCTCGATTTCCTGCATCAAAACCTCTCGCGATGCGCACGTCACCAATAGTGCGGCTTGAAGTTCTTGTAATTTTTCTGAAGGCACCGCGTCAACCGGTCGCCGGTACTCTGCCGCGTAAGTGTCTACGATTGCACCATAATAGCCTGCATCGATTTCACGCCACTCAGAGGGAAACGAGTGCAATTTCTGGTCGCCAGGCTGAAGTTTCTCACCGCGTTCAATTTGTCGATACAGTTTCACCGCCCCACCCTCCTCCAAACAATCCCCGCCCCCACAATGCCCACCACAATCGCCACCGGAACCAGCCCAGCAGGCTCAGGGACGGGTGTGCCCCTCAACTGAATCGCGTAGCCGTCGGTTGCAGTCGTCGTGCCATCGGTCGAAGTGAAAGCCCCGTTGCCGGTTCCCTGTGCCAGCCGCAGACTCATGGGCTTGCTGCCGGGTAACACCTCAACGCCAACCCATGAGCGCCCACGCTGAATATCGGACACAACTTTCCACCAGTCTTTGAAAGTCGTCGGACCTGAATACAGCAACGTTTCCCGCTGCCCCACCGATCGGCTTAACCAGACCGAAATGTCTGTCGGCTCGCCTGACGGTTCCAGCGCGAACCGCAACCGCTCCAATCGTGCGGCAGTCGTCAGATCCACCTGCTGCCACCGGATCTCTCCGCCGTTGACCTGCGGACCTGGCTGGCTCGCGTCCCACGACTGCTGATAAAGAATCACGTCCGCCTGTGCAGTGCCAGCCGCACCGACAACGCACAACCAAAAAAGACGCTGGACCAACCAATCCGCCAGAGTGATAAAAAAACGCATGTTTGCCCCTTGTGTTGTGAAAATACCGCTGACAAATCGCTGACAAATCGCTGACAAAAAGAATCCCGCCGACCGTTGCCGGCGGGTGGTGTGTGAATCACAGAATCGAATCGGCATGATCCATGCCAGCCAGCTTGTACTCCGGTTCCTGCCGTGGTGCATCACCAACCGCAACCGCGTATCCGCCTGACAACAGGAAATCCACGTCGCCAGATCCGGACCACGTTTTGCTACCAGCGTCAAACGTGAAACCACGCTTCTTCAGAAAACTGGTGGCGTACTTGAAATCTTTCCCAGTAACTCGCACTCGCATGACCGCGGCCCCTTGTGTTGTGTGTTGTGTTGTTCGTGTCCCCGTGCACAGATCTTATCGGCAATTTGCCGGACTGTCAACATTCTATCACAATTATTTTTAGAAAATTATTCCGGCCCGTGTCCAGCGTCGCAAATCACAAGCAAAATCACTGCCGCAGTAGCACACCCCACCGCCTGAGTCGCGGTCAATAAAATCTCAGCAGCCAGATCCATCGTCACACCCTCCCCTAAAACGGCACCCACTCATCCTCAGACTCAGCAGCCTCAACCGGCTTCGCCGCGTCCATTGTCTCCGGGATCTCGTCATCGAATTCAACTCGGGCAATCCGAGTCCATTTGCCCTCCGGCACCACCCACAATCTCGCGGCCTGGCGACAGGCCCCACGGTGCAGCATATCCACCGCTTCGGCCACTGTCGACGGCACATCCTGAATGGACCTGCACTGCCACCAGCCAATCGCCTTTTGCTGCGCAAAACCTTCATGCTCAAAACACACCCATTCCTTCACGCTCACACTGCTTAAGTCTCCCGGCCCCCTGGCCTCGGGGTAGCAGGTGTACGCCACGCACAGACTCGGCACCGCTTCAGGGTCCTTCTTCTTCTCGTGCTTCCACCAATCGACCGACTCCACCACATACAGTTCGGGCTCCGGCTTGCCGGTTATCTGACTCTGCGTGTCTGGCTGAGTCTCATGATTCACCGGGAATGCATGACCACACTCCGGACAAAACGCCGCCCGTGCTGCACACTCGATGCGGCACTTCTCGCAGACCTTCGTCCCGCCTGCTCCCTCGCGTTCGATCTTCTCGCCCTTCTCCCAGCCCTTGCCCCCGGTGTAGCGGCCATAGTCCGGGGAATCCAGACTGCCATGGCGTGCGATATTGCCCCCGAAATCCAAAACCAGACAATCCTCTTTGCCCTCGGCTTTTCGCAGTCCTCGCCCGACAATCTGAGCGAATAGTCCGGGTGACATTGTCGCCCTCAGCACAGCCAACGCATCGATTCTGGGTGCATCAAAACCAGTCGTCAGAACATCGACATTCACGCACCATCTCAGCAACCCGTTTCGGAAATCGCTGAGTATCCGGCTGCGGGTCATGTTGTCGGTTTCTCCGGTCACTATATCGACCTGTTCACCGGTCAGGCTGCGAAGTGACTCCACCACCTGTTCCGCGTGTGCTATGCCCGCGCAAAACACCAGCACCGATCGACGGCCACCACATGCACGCACAATTTCGCCGCACGCGGCTTGAACTTTGTCATCGCCGTTAAATGCCCGTTCCATTTCCTGAGCCACGAACTCACCACCACGAATGCCCACTGCTGACGTATCCACCGCGTGTTCTGCGGCCTTGTTGGTCAGCCGCGAAAGATAGCCTTCGCCGATCAGTGTGCCGGTCATCGCTTCGTAGCAGATGCCCGAGAACAACTTGTCTTTCCCGGCAATACCGCCTTCACCCGTGCGGAATGGCGTCGCCGTCAAACCCACGCAAAACAGCCGACGATTGACCTTGCCCAGATCCGCCAGGAATTGCCCGTACATGCTCTCAGAATCGCCGGAAATCAGGTGGGCTTCATCAACCAAAATCAGCCCCCTCGCACCGAAGTCGAACGCCTTTCGATAGACTGACTGAATACCTGCACAGATGATCGGCGAATCGAAGTCATGCCTGCGAAGTCCAGCCGAATTCAGCCCGACCTTTTGCCCAGTCATCGCCTCTATCTTTGCGGCGTTTTGTTGGAGCAGTTCTTTCCTGTGGGCAAGGCAGATCACTCTTTGGCCAAACTCAATCGCCTGCCGGATCAACATCGCAATAACGACAGACTTGCCCGCTCCTGTCGGAAGCACGATCAGCGGATTTCCGCGGCCTGCGGCCATCCATTGCCATGCCGCATCGTTTGCCGCGTCCTGATAATATCTCGCCTGCATCACCGCTGCCCTTCCATCGGCTTGACGATCGCCGCCCGTTCAGTTCTCGCCTGACCACATGCCCGGCACTGCGTGTCTCGGTACAGCACCTGACTGTAACTGTCACCCGCTTCCGTGAAACGGTGCCCCGCCCACTCAATCCGCCGATTTCGGTACGGCGTGCGGGCACATGATCCACAGCGGGGACATTGCGACAACGTCACCTCGATTTGCACTCGCTGAATCGACTTTGCACCTCGCGGTCTGCCGATTGTTGGCATCATAATCCCTTTCAAAAAACAGCCCGGCAGTGTGTCCACTGCCGGGCTTTGTGAAGACTCTGAATCCGATCAGCCGAACGGATTCGCCTTGCCGGTCGTCGATGCAGGACCTGCAACCGTTGCAGCCATCGAAGACTGTCTCGGCTTGTAGGCCTTGACCTTGTTCTTCGGCTTACCGTTGTACTGCTCAACATCAACCACAGCAGTCAACTGTCGATTGTGCAACTCCTCAGAACTTCGCGGCGTCAGTACGTTCACGGCTCGACAGATACTCGACAGCGTACCCTGTGCGATTTTCTGAGCAGTCTCACTTTTGTTCCACAGGTTCAGATTGTCCCACATTTTTGACCCTGTGAATTCACCCTCAACAACCTGCAACTCAACTTTGAGCAGATAGTTGTCGCCGGTTGATGTCGGTTCCTTTTCAGTCTTCACGATGATCACCTGGTATTCGCCTTTTGGCACCGCTCCACGCGGTCCGCTCGGCTCAACCTTTGACGCGTCAAAACCGTACAGATCCACACCCATAAATCACACACCTTTCTTTGAACTGCCATCGACAACCACGCCCGCGATATTGCCTGCCGGTGCCGCTGTCTGCTGTGGGAAATAGTTGGCATACGCTGACCAACTGAACTCGATTGACTCGGGGAGACTGAGTCGGTTTTTCGCCAATGCTGCGGGAGTCTCCACGCATCGCAAATACCGCTCCCCGGTCCCGCCTGCAATGGTGCGTTCCTTCCCGAATCCCTGTTCCTCCGTTCGCGTGTGAACCCTGTAGGTGGCGAACAGAACTTCATCAGCCCATTCCTGAATCGCTGCCGATGCTGTGTCGTGCAACGCTGGCATGTAGCGGTCATAGGAATCCGTCATCGGGTCACTGTGTCGCCTGACGGTTGTGTGCGCCAGCAGAATGATTCCGATGTTGCACTCGGTTCGCAGCCAGTCCAGCATCGTCAGGACCTTGTCCCAATATGCTGACGCCGATTTGTATCCGGCACCAAACGCAATTTCACCGATGGTGGCCTTGCCTGCCTTGCGTGCGATGTCATCGTGAATCATCGCCTCAAGCCAGTCGATTGAATCAATTGCCAGCCATTGAAACTGATGCTTCTTCTTGTCGGAAAGCCAAGTCAACGCCTCAAACACCTGATCCAGCGAAATCAGATGTTCGGTTTTCGCGGCGTCGATGTCGTTCAATCCGCCTTCCAAATCGAGAAACAGAACGTCGGGTGCCTGCGCTGCCCACGTCGATTTCCCAATCCCGTGCGTGCCGTACAGCATGACTCTCCGCGGCACTACTTTTTTACCTCGTGTGATCTTCACTGTTCATCCCTTTCGTTGTTGTGAAACTACCCCTGCGGCTGACCTTCAGCCGCGTCCCTTTCTAACAACTCGCTTCTTACCATTCGCAGGCTTTTTGGTGCCCGAACATTCAACGTCACCTGCCCACGGATTCGGAGTACCAGAACTTCGATCTGGTCCCCGATCAGTAGGCTCTGTCCCGGCTCCCGGCTTATGCACAGATTTCCGGTCTCGCTTGTTTTTGGAACTCGCCACACGTGCGGCGGGTTTCGGCTCCTCGTCTTCTTCTCCATGCTTTCCCTCGCTCTCTGCAACGATCGTACATCGTGGGGATACGCCCCACGCTTTAACTACTCGCAAATTCCAGACAACACAATCATCGGACCACAGACTACGCATGCCGTCCATGACCGCTTTCGCCACGTTATCGGCGTCGGGCTTCTGCGTGTGCGGCTCAGACAGATGCTGCCACTGCTTCGCTTTCGGCCATGACTTCGGGATCTCGAACGTCGCCCAGATCGTCAATATGACAGGACCTGTCAACCGCGGTTTATTGGCCACGGCTTTTGCTACTCGCTCGCGGAACTCACTGCCAGCCCCTTTCGGGGTGTAGTGACGCACCCCGAATCGCGTCCGCACAGCCCGGGCTCGCGGCATTCCTGCCGGTTGCCCGGGCACGACGACCTTCCATTCTGTTCGGCTCATCGTGTCGCGTCCGTGATTGCTTCCGTGATCAGCCCTCGCCAGTCCACTTCGCCACGCATGCGGATGATCTCGCGGAGTGACTCGATCAGCTCGGCCAACCGCGATTCGGCAGACGGTCCCGGTTTCGCAGGAGTTACGAAGGCGACGGCCACCGGTTCCGGCGTCGCATCCCGCCACGTCACCCGGATCTCGGCAGCCATCCGCCCAACGCCCTCACTCACTGGCAATACCACCGGCTCCGCTGCGGGAATGATCGGATCAAATACCCGCGGCGCTGGTGCAGCCTGCTGCTGAGTCGATCGAGTGAAGACCAGCCCCTGCCAATCGACGGCGGACATATTGCCAGCCTCGAACTCCGGAAACGGTCCCGCATTGGCTGGCCATGCTGCCCGGCGAAGTGCTACCCGCTCCTGGCGTTCGGCTTCCTCGGCCTGACGCTGTCGGCTTTCGTGCAACGCCTCTTGACCCTTCAGGTGCATCTCAACAGGCTCGATGATGCTCAAGATTTCTTTTGCCGTGCCGTTGACCAGATCAATCCATTTCTTCGCCTCTTCGTTCAGCAGCTTGCGTCGTTTGTCAACGCTGGTCCGCAGCTTAACGACGGCCTTTCGGCCTTCCTTCACCTTCGCCAGTCCGTGCGTGTCAACCGTCAATTCTCGCAGCGGTCGCACGGTCGCGAGTGCATCGGCTTTGACCTGATGCAACTCGGTCAGTTGCTGTTCTCGCGACGGCTGTTCGACGGCCACCGGCTCACTCTGTTCCACAATTCCGAATGCGTCTTCCAGATCGTTCATCGTTCCTGTCCCTTGTGAAAAAAAACCAATCAATTGAACCCCAAACTTTTCATCGGCTGCGGCATGGCATGTACTGGCGGCCGCCAGTCCTTACGTTGCCGCACCGTCTCACGTTGTGCCCGAACTTCGTCGCACCATTCAGCCCGAATCTCCGCGGCTCGTTCCGCGATTTCCTCCGGCGTCGGGTCGTCTGGTCGTGGTCCCTTCATTGTCGTTCGCTCCTTCATGTTGGAAGAAAAAAACCGCACAGCCGTTTCTTCGGCGTCAGGGATCGGCTGACCGGAAACGCTCCAGCATTTCCTGCACGCTGTCCGTGTGCTGTGTGCGGTGCTGTGTGCTATTCGTCATGTTCCATCATGCCCTGTGCCCAGGCTCGCGTCAGCAGATGCACGATAGCATCTTGCCGACTGCTGAACGGCATTGTGTCGATTTTGTCAACGATCGCCTTCGGTATCCGGATGCTGCATGGTATCGAGTCCGCGTCGTATTTTCGCGGACGGCCCGGCTTGCGGGTGGTGGTTTGTGTTTCACCCATTGTTATTCTCCGTAAACGATTTCGTTGATCGCATCGCTGACGACAAATTGCAAATCGTCGACAACGCGACACTGTTCAGATAACTGACCTGCTGGCGCAGCCTGACAACCTCTTCGTGCTGCACCTGACACTGATGCTTCTTCTCGTTCAATAACCGCTGCACCGTCTGCAACTCACCACAGGCTTGATGCAGTTCGGTTTCTATTCTACGGCGTTCGATCTGCGTACGCTCGACGATTGCCAAGTGTTCCGCGATGTCCGGATGCTGCATCGTCACCGGCAGCGGTCGCAGGTATTCGACCAAGTTAAATTGGCTATCGCCGTGAGCGTACCAGCCGTGATGATTGTACGGTCTTGCATTTCCATCATGATTGATGATCGCCACCCACGGCCACAGATTGCAGCCAGATCGCACCACGTGCCGCTCCAGCCCCTCGCCGTCGCGATATACCCCTTCGCCTTGCATTTGCATTTGAATGCCCCTTGAAAAGTGTGTTGTAAAATGGACTACTTGAACGAAATGCTGTCCATGATCGCTCGCGTCAGTCCCTTGTGCCTCTGTGGTGCCGATGTTGCCCACATGCCCTGCCCGTTGTAGCAGGTGGCCCCAACGGCGTCGATTGCGGCCTGTGCTGACTCAGCCTGTACCATGCCGACCAGTTGACTGTATTCGCTTTCGAAAAGATTCTTTGGGTTTGCCGTGCGTCCCGTTGCGGACTGATTGGCGGCGTTGAATCCGTCTCGGACAACGTAGTAGGTTTTCATTGTGCTCTGCCCCTTGAAAAATGTGGTTGAAATGAAGGCCCCCGGGGAACCCGGGGGCGGGTTGTGTTGTCGGCTGGTGCAGATTACCGATTTTCTGTCACCCACCAGCAGCCGCCAGCATCTTCGCCGTTTTTGTCAACAAATGGCGGCATCCAGCTGTAGTAGTATCGCTTCGAAACCCACATCCCAGGAGCAGCCTCCCAGATGAAGCCCTTGCGAACGCTCCACGCAAACTGAGAGTCTGTCATCGTTTTTACTACCGTTGTAATCGTTCGTCCCCTTGTTTGTGCTGTGTGTTGTGCTCGACTGGATGAATCTTAGTTTCTCTTTCGGAAATGTCAACGGGGCTTCTGAATTATTTTTCGAAAATTATTCCCCCGGTTTCCGCCGCCAGGCAATCAGGGCAATTCGTTGTCGACCACCGGCCCAAAGACGAACAGCCTTGATCCGCGCAGCCATCCACCTGTCGGATTCGTGTACGTTGTGGCAGGACTCGCTTTGGTCCCAAAGTTTCGGCTCCATGACACACTGGCGTCCGTCGCTGAGAACGCCACGATGCCGCCGCCAGTCGGATACGTGGCCAAGTTCCGGGTTTCGATTTGCAGTCTTCCAGGTTGAACGTAGGCAGACGGGATGAATCCGAGTGTGGAATGAGCCTGGAAAAAGATGTCCAGATTCGCCTCAATCAATCCAATGGCCGGACTGTTGTCAGTCACATTAGTCGCACCGAACGGATTCACGCGGATGTTACTGACGACGCCTTCAGTGTTCTCCGGGAACACCGCCAGCACAGCGTTCACGATGTCGGTTGAACTGCACTGCCAATCGAGCCACGCTGTCCGCTTATCGGCAAGACCAGATGAACCGCCACGGAACCAAAACCGAAACTCCCCGCCGTTGTATCGCTCAGACGTTTCAGCGTAGAAACGCCAGCGGTACGTCCGTGAAATGCTGCCAGCGTATGCCGCTCCCGTCGGTGGTGGTGGCGAAGTGTTTCTGTCGTTCGTCCATAACCTGACTGTTGAGTCTTGATTTAAAATGAAAACGTTGGCGTATATCCGGTCTGAGTCCCAACCAAAAAACTCATAGATAGACCCTAGCAGCAGTTTCTTCGTCGACGTCGCAACCTGACTGCCACCCAGGTTGAACGTGATGTAACTTTTGGCAACGTTCGGCTTCTCAAACTTCCGTTCGTAGAAAATCGCCAGCCGATCAGATCCAGACGCATCTTTCAAAACTGAACTTGCCGCGTAATTGTCAAACAGTGCTTCAGTGCTCACTTCGCTTTCGTCGAATTCGCTGAATGTTCCCGCGCTGATGTCTGCAATCGTTCCGGACTTTGTCGCCGTGTTGTAGGTGCGACGACAGACAGAGATGGCCACCTTGCCAGATTGTGCAAGATCATGCCCAGGCCATGCGTAATCACCTGACCAGATTTCCCCGTTTGCGTATCGCTGCCAGATCCGCGTCCAGCTTGCTCCTGCCGTCCACGCCTCGACAGTTCTGCCATTCGTTCCACCATTCGGGAACAACAGAACGCTGTCGCTCGCTCCTGCAATGAAATAGCGTGCGGAACTATTTGCCAGACTGGCGACAGTCGGTACTGTCCCGGCTGTTTCGCTGATCAGTTTCGCCGGAACGCTACTGCTGCCAAGCCCAAACACATGCCCGACAGATCCGACTATCTTTCCGGTTGACGGTCTCCAGACGACAGCAACAGCTCTCGTGTTTCGCGTCCCTGTCGGTTTTGGCGGAAATGAAATCGTACACGTGCCCGCTCGCAATTCGCCGTCATACGTTCCGCTGGTAACTGGCTCGTTCGGTGGCCCTGGATTACAGGAATCGCTGACAAGAGTCCACGTCGATGTTGCCGCACTCCACTGGTAAAGGCACGAACCCGCCCCGCCTGCTGTGTAGGATGAATCAAACTTCAGCCCTCCGATATCGCCAGTCGCCTGTGACCATTGAACGTCAAGGCTTATTGCAGTGTAAGGCCATGGACCACCGGTTGCCGTTGCTGACACACAATCCGATGTCGCCTCAAACGCCGCTTCGACAATTGCTGCCGTTGCATTGTACGGAACGCTGATCGTCTCAAGGCTGGTTTTCGTCCGGAAGTAGACGTTGCCGCCGTGCAGCGTGTGCGCGTGTAGTTTGTATTCCTTATTCGCCGTGTTCGTTGTGTAGTCGATCCATTCAACCACAGGATCGAGCGACATCACAAGCCCATAATCACCACCAGACAATCCGAATGGATTTGACAGTGATGCCGCAACGCCGAAAATCCGAAAACTGCTTGCACCTGCTTCAGAACTGCTGAACAGTCCGTCAATCGCAGCCGACTCGACTTCCGTTCCGTCAGTCGAATTCAGTTTGACAATCGTCAGATTGGCAACGCCATTTACCTGCAATGCTCCTGATATTCGATAATTCGCTGTGTCGATCCAGTAGCCTGGAGTAGCGAATGCCACGTATGTGTTGAGCGTGGCAGCATCATCCTGCTTCAGTCCCGTGATTCTGTCTGCCCCATAGTGCTGAGCCCACAGGCTTCCGGGACCATATTCCCATTCAGTGACGCCCGTGCTGGCTGTCAGCCCTTTGAGTGTGACGACTCGAACTTCTGCACATTTGCAGCATCGACCAATTAGCATTGTTTACGCTCCGCAGTCGATTCCGCTTACCCGCCATTCGCCGTCAATCCAGTGAACCGTGACAATGTCCCCAATCTCACCTGTGATTCGCAGGAACCTGTTCACTACGTCTACACTGCGGCCACTGTCGACCATATTCCCGGAATCGTCTTTCGTCCAGATTGCAACCGTTGCCGTTGCTGGAGATGTCGCGAAATTGCTCGCAGCCGCCATCGTGGTTGCGAGTTTGCCTGACATTGGCAACGGCTGCGAAATCTGTGCCCCGTACATCCGGCGAATAATCGCCAGCACAGAATCAGCCAGTGAGTTCAGCACTGACGCACTGAGTTTGTCACCGGCTTTGAATCGTGGCGGTTTCCTGTCCCCCTGCGTCATGTCTGCGAAGTCCAGAGAGAATTAAAATCGAATGTCTGAAACATCGTTTCAGAACTGTCTGCCGATAGTACCTTATCGTAATCCGCGGTGTCGTCTCGGTACTGGTGATTCCAGCCATAAATCGTCGTGCCCGCTGGTGATGCTCCCGTGCGGCTTACCGACGAAAACGCCTTTTGTGCCTTCTCGGTGAACTGCAGAGTGATTCGCCTGGTCGACCACTGGCCATCAGTCGACAACGTGACCTCGTCTTCCATGCCTTCGAACAGAAGCGTTTCAGGTTGAAACATCTGCGGGCTTCCCGGAAGTCTGCACGCCACGGAATTCACGCACCCCTTCATGTTTCCCAGCGTCACCCACGGAAC
>JACCDX010893387.1_pt1 | contig 24602 bp, 29 predicted proteins | sample 7449681 | NCBI WGS metagenome assembly JACCDX01 (sample SAMN15323450, study PRJNA562643) | freshwater metagenome | isolation source: river surface water | place: USA:Blue River Watershed | collected 2017-08-18
AAGATAGGTGGACTACAAGCTCAGCTACAAGATAAAGTACAAGCTAAAATTCAATCTACTATATCGACATTTGTTCAAGCAAATGCTTGCCCTAGACAACAAACTTTAGATAAGTTAGTAAAATCAAAACAAACCTTATCAGACCTAACTGAACGTTCTAGAAAAATTATAGATACATATAAAGCATTGCCTAGAAAACTAAGACCGCCTATTAATACTTTAGATAAGATAATAAAAGTATTGTTAGTATTACCTATACCTCAAGCAGTGCCACCCGGAATTGGTCTACCAATCTCTATCTCAAATAAGTATTCAGATTTAATTAACAAGTTAAGAGAATTAGTTAAACAGACTAAAGATACAATAGACGGGATAGAAGCTCTAGTAGATACTACCTTTTTTGATAACTTAATGAATGATATCAATTCTAAGTTATCCTTACTTGATGGTCCAATTGCATTTTGTAGTATAGAGAATGAACTTAAAGATAGTTTAACACCTGAAGAGTTAGGTAAACTTGGATTAGTTGATGCAGATGGTAATTTTATTATCTCTAGATTAGTTCCAAGACTAGTACAAGAAACTTTAGTAGATCCAGTTAGATATGCCGATGATGTAGATGATGGAAATAATTACGGAAGTAATTGCTTTAGAGGTCTTTATAAACCAGGAACAATATACATTCATACAGATGAACGAAGAGATATTGTAGAAGGATCAGATGGTAATAAGTACATCGTTAATAATAGAGCAAAAAACGGACTTGATACTTGGTTAGATCCTTTAACAGGATTTGACTGGGAGTTATACGAGATAAATACTCAGAAGCTATTAGAAGATCTTTTAAACAGACTTTCAAATACTAGTTTAGTAAACAGAGATCTATTAGACAATATAAAGACTAACTTAAACAACTATAAAATACAAACTACACCAGTACAGACTGGATTATATAGAGCTAGAAACGGAGTAGAATTTTTAATTGAAGTTCTAGATGACACTACTTCTCCTTCAGTAGCGAAAAGACGTTTTGCAGTAGCTAGAAACCCTCAAGGGATAATCGTGATGAAAGGTCAACCTTCTTTCGCTAGTGACGTAAATGTGTTAGTAAGGGAGATTAGATTTAGATTAGACCAATTACAATAATAAACTTTAATATACCAACTATTTATTAATATGAAACTAGAAGAACTTAGGAAAGTTATACGAGAAGAAGTAGAAAAAGCATTTAAAGAGCAGCTCAAAGAAGTATTAATTGAAGCTGTCCAAATTGCTAGTGCTCCTTCTACATTACAAACTGAACAAAAAACAAACACTAAGCAAGTAACTGACTTTAAAATACCTGCAGCTCAACCTAAAAAGTATGTACCGAGCGGTAATCCGATCGAAGATATGCTACAGATGACAAAAGCAAGTATGACATCAGCTGACGCAGCTGCTATAATGGGCGAAGGAGTACATATGCCAAATATGGCTTCTACAGTAGCTCAACAGATACATATGGGAGGAGGTAATCAACCGGGCTTAGATTTAAGTCAACTTCCATTTATAGGAAAAGCTAAAACTCTTCTGGAAGCAGCTAACCAAAAAGATAAAGAACGTAAAGGATAAAAGTAATGGCATTTAATGTACAGAAAATAAACCCATTAGATAGACAGCCAAGAAAAGCGGTAGGTGTTAACTTACCTTTCTCTGCTGGTAACGTCTTCAATTCCAACTACCTTACTAAAGATGCAGTTAGGAATAATCTAATTAATTATTTTCTTACAGGAAGAGGAGAAAGATATATGAATCCATCTTTCGGAAGTGGATTACCTTCTGAACTTTTTGAACAAATAACAGAAGATAAACTAAACGTTTTAGGTATGAAAATAAAAGACGAACTTAGAACTTACTTCCCTAAAGTAGTATCTCAAGATTTATCTTTAGTTGCAGATCCAGATAATAATTCAATTGAATTCTATTTAAAGTATAGTATATTAGATAGTAATATTGAAGATGAAGTAATTATTAATATTCAACAATAATGACCCCAGAAAGAGACATAAAATATATTAACAGGGACTTTGGTAATTTTAGAGACCAACTCGTAGAGTTTGCTAAAAACTACTTCCCTGACACCTACAATGACTTTTCTCCAGCATCTCCAGGTATGATGTTTATAGAGATGGCATCGTATGTAGGAGATGTACTTTCTTTTTACCAAGATACTCAACTTCAAGAAACATTTTTACAGCACGCTAAAGACCCAGCTAACTTATACAACTTAGCTTACATGATGGGCTACCGTCCTAAATCTACTAATGTATCAGAAGTAGAAATTGAAGTAACTCAAAAGGTTAATGCAGTAGCTCCTAACTATACTCCAAACTGGGATCAAGCACTTGTAGTACAACCTAATACACGTTTACGTGCAACAACATTCGGTGATCCTAAATTTATTATTAACGATAAAGTAGATTTTGCATATTCAAGCTCATTAAATCCAACAGAAGTTAGAATTGATAGTATTGCAAATGGATATCCTGCTGAATATAGACTTACTAAAAGAGTAAGAGCAATGTCAGGAGAGTTAAAAGAATTTACATACAACGCAGGTAACTCTGAAAAGTTTTTAACAGTCACAGTTGAAGATACAAATATTGTTGGAGTTTTAGATATTACAGATAGTGATGGGCATACTTGGTACGAAGTACCATTTTTAGGTCAAGATACTATCTACGAAACCCAAAGTAATACTGCTACAGATAAAAATACAGTACCTAACGTATTACGATTAAAGAAAGTTCCTAGACGATTCGTAACAAGATTAACTTCACAAGGTAATTTACAAATACAATTCGGAGCAGGAATAAACACTAGTGCGTCAACTGATGAAGTATTTCTTCCAGATCCTACAAACGTAGGTATGGGAACTAACCAAGGAGTAAGTAGATTAGATTTCGCTTACGATCCTTCTAACTTTTTATTTTCTAAATCTTACGGTATTGCCCCTTCAAATACAACTTTAACTATCAGGTATATAGTAGGTGGAGGAGTAGAAGCAAATGTTCCTGCAAATACAATTAACATTGTAGAACAGGTGACAGTATCAGCTCCAGATCAAAGTAAAGCAAATACATTAGTTTTTAATAACACACAACCTGCAGTAGGCGGTCGAGATGGAGATACAGTAGAAGAGTTAAGACAAAATAGTTTAAGAGCTTATTCTGAACAAAGCAGAGCAGTAACTTTACAAGACTACGCAATTAGAAGCTTATCTTTACCCCCACTTTACGGATCTATTTCTAAAGTCTATGTAACACAGGATCAAGCTACTAATGCTAATATTTTAGGAGGAGCTTATGATTCAAATCCACTAGCTTTATCTTTATATGTATTAGCTTACAATTCAGAAAAACAAGTAATACCAGCTACTCCTAGTTTAAAAGATAACTTAAAAACATACCTTTCTCAATACATGTTACTTACTGATGCAGTAAATATAAAAGATGCATTCATAGTAAACGTAGCAATGAAGTATGAAATTATAACATTACCTAACTTTGTATCTAGAGATGTTTTATTAGCATGTAATACAGCTTTAATAGAGTACTTTGATATAGCTAAATGGTCTATAAACCAACCTATCAATATATCAGGTATCTATACATTGTTAGATAGAGTAAAAGGAGTTCAAAGTGTAGAGAAAATTTACTTTGAGAACAAAGTAGGAGGTAATTACTCAGAGTATGCATATGATATAAAAGGAGCAACAAGAGGTAATATAGTTTACCCTTCTTACGATCCTTGTATTTTTGAAATTAAATTTCCTGAGATAGATATTCAAGGACGAGTAACAACATTATAAAATGGCAATATATAGAATCTTTCCTGAAAAGGATACATTTATCTACACAGAAGCAATTAAAGGTAATGCAGGTTTAGATGAGATAATCGAAATCGGTGGCTACCTTGTTTCAGAAGTAGGCCAGACATCTAGAGCATTATTAAAATTTAATGATACAGATGTTGCAAATGTTGTATCAAATATTATAGGAAGTAATAACTACAGTGCTAGTATACATTTAAGTCTAGCAACTGCTTACGAAATACCTACAGAATACTCAATAAAAGCATACCCAGTATACGAACCCTGGATTCAAGGCATAGGCAAATTTGGGGACTCTCCAGTTGATGAATCCGGGGTGAGTTGGGCATATAGATTAGGTAAACAAGACGGAAGATGGACATTACTTAGTAATACAGTTAATATGCCAGCTGGAGTAACTGGTTCTTACAATGCTACCTATTCCGGAGGCGGTGGTAACTGGTATACAGGATCAGCTGGAATTAATTTTGAAAGTACTCAATTACAGGAGTTAAATTCAAATAACGATATTCATATAAATGTTACTAATGGAGTTAAAGCACATGTTGCTGGTACAATCGTTAATAACGGGTTTATACTAAAACTGACAGATGATCTTGAGTTTAATACTTCATCCTCTATACGTTTAAAATACTTTAGTGGAAACACTAATACAATATACCCTCCATACTTAGAATTTGGCTGGAATGATACAGTTTATAATAGTAACTTAACAGAACTAAGTACTAGTAATGTAACTATCAATATTAAGAATAATAAAGGAGAATATGTAGATAATGGAAAGCAGAGATTTAGAATCCATGCAAGACCTAAATACCCTACAAGAACTTTTTCTACCGGCTCAGTATACCTAACTAACTATAAACTTCCAGCAAACTCATATTGGGGTTTAAGAGATGAACATACAGAAGAAATGGTAGTTGACTTTAACACAGCTTTTACAAAGATAAGTGCAGATAATAACGGAAGTTATTTCGATGTTTACATGGAAGGGTTGCAACCAGAGAGATATTATCGTATATTAGTAAAATCAACTCTTGATGGAAGTACGACAGTAGTAGATAATGGTAATGTTTTTAAAATAGTACGCAATGGCTAATAACCCGGTGCCGATTCGAAAGACGGTATACAATAAGGATCATATTAATAAAGTTGTAAAGAGAGAATTTACAACCTTTACTCAACCGGTACCTGAAGATACTCAGTTAACTATAGAGGATTTCTTTGCGTTATATGAAGAACTTTTCTACGAAATACCAATTAACGGTAGTGAAGGTACTCACGAGTACTTAGTTAAACGAAGCTCGGAGTTATATAGATTAGACGATTCTACTGACGATATACAGCCACTACTAGATGAAATAACTAATTTAAGAGCACAAATTATAGATAACGAAACGGAGATTATTGCATTACAAGAACAAGTAGCGAATCAGAATGTCAAAAACTAATTACATAGTATCAAAAGGATTTCCTGAGGAGTTAGAAATATATACTAAAAATCTAAGTCTAAAAGATAAAGCTTTAGTAGATAGCTTCTACCTAAACAGTAACTTTAACCCCGATAAGCATACAATTGAAATGCATGTTTATGGGATTAATGATGAAAGGTTATTCTCGGTTCCTACTTACTTCCCTGAATATTCAAACGTAACTTTTACACAATATCAAGCTGGTAAAATATCTGAGATAAATATATCTCCAGAGATAGATGCCAAGCAAATGGGATATAATTACGGTCAAGTAAATATCCTTTATAACTTTTTAAACAACCTTTATACCGATTCAAATTTTACATTTGAAGGTAACTTCTTTGTAGAAGAGATATCACCAGACCGTACTGAAATCTTAGCTCTTACTAATGAAGTAACTTTACAAGACTTAATAAGATTTACTTCTGAAATTAGAAGAAAACTAGATACCTTATCTTACTTCCAAGACTTTAGAGTAAACTTTGGAGATAATAGATTACTTATCGGTATCAATATAGATCTTATAGATTATAGAGGAGGTAAAGCTCTTGCTATTAAACTATATGAACCTCTTCCTCCTGAGTTTGAGATAAAAGATACTTTTAGAGTTGTAGAGATTATATCTGATTCAATTTCATTTGAAATCGATACAGAAACTATACCAGATGAGATAATATACCCTAACTTAAAAGGGCCTAACTTTGATATAGAATTAGTAGAAGATAATAATAACCCTACAGGTTTCTTTAACTATAATGAATTATTTAGCTACCCTGTTACAAGTTCATACTATGAACTATATTCATTATTTGAAGAAAGTAGCGCACAAATTAGTATAGACCATAGTAACTACTCTGATTTTATAAACTTCTCTTCAGCAGAAGAAAGGTTACGTAATTTTAAGTATAAAGTAGATTTAATTACTTCGTATGAAAATTCATTAAAATCTATTAGCAATACCGGATATACTAAATTCGGGATAACAGGAAGTAGAGATTACTACGAATCTTTGATTGAAGGTATTATAAATAACTTCGACCATTATGATAGATTCTTATATTTTGAAAGCGGATCTAATAGCTGGCCAAAGTCTAACAATACCAGACCTTATAAAAATCAAGCAAGCACTACAGTACAAGCAACAAATTGGTTTAACAACCAAGTAGAGATTGCTTCTAACTTTGACGTAAGTAACTTAAATGCTTTAACAAATACATTACCGGTCTTTTTAAGAGAAGATTCTGATAACAATCCAGCTTTAATGTTTATCAACATGCTAGCTCAGCACTTTGATAATATATGGATTTACCAAAAGGCAGTTAGTGATAAGTATGATGCTGATAACAGAATCAATTTTGGTATATCTAAAGACTTAGTAAGAACTACTTTAGAAAATTTTGGAGTTAAGTTATACAACAGTAACTTTAACTTAGAGTCTATCTTTGGAGCATTTATAGGTGAATCTTATGTATCTGGAAGTGAACAAATAAACGAATATAAAGTTATCACTTCAGGTTCTACGAATGCGTATTTACAACCAATGCCATTTGATAACTACCAGAAAGAAGTTTATAAAAGAATATATCATAACTTACCTTTATTAACTAAAGCAAAAGGTACTGAGAGAGGTTTAAGAGCATTAATTAATTCTTTTGGTATACCTTCTCAAATACTTGAAATAGGTATTGCAGGCGGTCAAAAAATAGGACCAGGATTCTATGGACCTAATCAATTACATTATAGCTCTTCTTTAAAACTAAGAACAGATAATGACGGAACTTTAGTAGAAGGTAGTACACTATCTAGCTACACATCTACTGTTAGAAGAGAATACGAATATTCAGATGATTTAAACTTTGTTGAAGTTGGATTAGCACCTTCTAAGAATATAGATAACTACATAGTTTCACAAAGCGCTGTATTAGGTTTCTCAAATTTTAATATAGACGATTATATTGGTGATCCTAGAGACTCGTATAAGACTGAGTATACTGCTTTAGAGAAACATCGTAAAGTAGTGTTAGGAGATTTAGATAGATACGACTTAATGGATTACATTAGGTTGATTCGATTCTTTGATAATGCTTTATTTAGAATTGTAAAAGATTTTATACCAGGTAGATCAACTGCTATAACAGGTATTATAATTAAGCCTCATAAGTTAGAAAGAAATAAAGCAAAACAAATAAGCGTTAGTACTATCTTCCAGGATTATTCTGGATCGATAGATACTGCTTTTATGAAAGGAACTCACGGCGGGACTTATACACAGTTAGTAGAAAGAAGTACAGCATATGCAGAAAGAATAGTAGTTCCTTCTGGATCTGCTATGACCTTTAGACATAACTACGAAGAGCCTAAATTTAACGGAGAGTTAAGCGGTAGTAGAATAAGAATATCAAACGGGGAGTTAAATAGAGATAATAAGGTTAAGAAAACATCTCAACCGCAATTATCTTTTAATATAACATTCCTAAACGCATCTAATACAATTCCTAGAGATTGTACGATTCAGTTTACAGCTATACAAGTTACCCCTGCACCGACAGCAGCTCCAACTGCAGCACCAACACCTGCTCCTACAGCAGCTCCAACTGCCGCTCCTACTCCTGCACCAACTGCCGCTCCAGTAACTCCAAGCCCTACAGCTGCTCCTACACCTAGCCCGACAGCTAGCCCGACAGCCGCACCAACTACCCCTAGTCCTGTTACCCCTAGTCCTGTTACCCCTAGTCCTGTTACCCCATCTCCTACACCATCACCAGTAACCCCTAGTCCTGTAACACCATCACCAGTAACTCCTAGTCCTGTTACCCCTAGTCCTGTAACACCAGCTCCAGCAGCATCAGGTTTTTGCTTCCAGCTAGTTCTAGATCAATTTACATATCAGAACTCAACAGTAAGTGTTAGATGGCAACCAGTAGGACTTTCAGCAATAACAGAATCATTACAGAGCTTAGAATACTTTGCTGATTCAGACGGTACTGCATATATCTATATGTGCTCTCAAATAACACCTACTTTCTGGCAAAACGGTAACCAAGTATCACCAGGATTTGACTTTAATGCTCTAGGAACTACTTGCTCATCTAATGGTAACTGTATGCCAACACCAGAACCTGGGCCATCACCAGCAACACCATCACCGGTAACACCGTCACCAACTACACCATCACCATCTAGCGGTGGTGGAGGTGCCTTAGCTCCAACTCAAGGCCCACCAACATCTGGAGGTGGAGGACGTGAGGATTTACCACCACGACAAGAATAGTAATTAAATAAAAATGACAGAATTAGAATTCATAAATACAAACCCAGGCGTATCAGGTTCAGCAGCTTTACCGGTAGATAACATTAATGTATTCTATAGTAGTAGTCTATTAAGGTTTCCTAACCCTACCACGGGTCAACTAGAATTAACTTCAATCCCAGATTTATCACATCAAGTATCTATCACCGGAATGTCAATTCCATTTAGGTATTTAGAAGGAAATATAGATATACAGCAAACAATTCTACAGGCAGAGAATATAACTTTTAAATACTCAGGCGCTGGAGATTTAAGTAGTAATACATACCTGACTGCTACAATTATAGAAAGAGTACGTAGAGCTACTTACTTTTATATACGCTTGAGACCTGTAGTATTAAACCCTTCAAGCTATGCATTCGGGCAAATACAGTTAGGTAATACGAGTCAATTTATACCTTCTCCTACTCCTGACCCGCAATTTAACACTGTAAATTACTTTCAGATACCTTCTGAGATTATTTTTAACCCGTATATCTCTACAGTATTTAATAATAGCTCTGATAACCCGTTATTAAGTAACGCAACAGTATTAAGAAAAGCTAACTATATACAGCAGGTAGATAGAAATGAAGATCCTATACAACCAACTAACTTAACACAGATACTTCTTAACCAAGCCACCCCAGCAGAAATACAAGATAGTAATTATACGACAGCAGGTATAGTTAATGCTAGATATGTTGGATCTAAACTAACTTCAGGAAGTGTACCAGGTAATGACCCTGCATTAAATTTAGTTTCTATTAGAGCAAGTTTACATCCTTCTGGATCTAAATTTACTCAAGTAAAAGCAATTGCTCTATCAGATAGACAAGTACAGCAGGTATATTTTACCCCACAAGTAACTAATACTATTGCAGGAGGTAAGACTAGAACATTTGGTGGTAATAAATCTTTCCCAACAGAACCTAATTTACTTTATGTAGAAGAAGGTAATCGATTTGTAAGGATTTCAAACAGAGATATTTACTCTATAGACGAAGATAAAATGCATTCAACAAACAATCTAGGTACAATTATCAAAACACAAGCCTAGAATATTATAATAACCGATATTTATATTATATAATTTAAACAAAAATGGGATATTTAGACAACTCAATCGTAACAGTAGATGCGATTTTAACTAAAAAAGGAAGAGAGCTCCTAGCAAGAGGGGACGGTTCTTTCAGAATTACACAGTTTGCTCTTGCTGACGATGAGATTGATTATACTTTGTATAATCCACAACATCCTTCTGGTTCTGTATATTATGGAGAAGCTATAGAAAACATGCCTCTATTAGAAGCTTTTCCTGATGAAAATCAGATCATGAAGTATAAATTAACAACTCTACCAAGAGGTACTTCAAAGCTTCCAGTATTGGATTTAGGATTCTCATCTATACGTTTAAAACAAGGAGCTTCTCTTGCGATTACTCCACAGACATTAAACTACTTAGGTGCAACTACTACCTACGAAGCAGGTGGTTATACAGCCACTATTGCAGACGTTAGAGTACTAAACTCATTTAACGGTGTAGGAGTTAACTCAGAAGAAGCTATTAGATTAAATACCGGAACAACAATAGGAACTAACGTTTCTAAGACAGTTATCGGAACATCTATTAACTTGACTGCAACAACAGTAAACACTCTATTCGGAACAAGATTAACACTTCAGACTACTGTAACAGTTATCGGTCGTGATTCAGGAGCGAGATTAACAATTCCAGTAACCATTACAAAAACTAACTAATTATGTCATTTAAAAGATTTGATACAGAAGATATAGTAGTAAGTGCTGAATCGGTAACAGCTCCATTATGGACTAATAACGTAATAAACTTAACTGCTTTCTATACAAGTTCTACACAGGTATCAAGTACCTCTGGAGACTACTACTACAACGTATTTAACACAGGATCAACAGACGCTACAGCAGCAGTACAATTTTCAATTGCATATGCTGATAAAGACGGTGGCGGTACTTTACGCTATAACGCAGGTGTAGCAGGAAAATCTCCTTCTTCAACTATATACGGACAGTATAGAAACTTGGTATTAGGTGATGAAGAATCTGAATTCACATTTGGAGGAGAAGCATCTGATTACTTCTACGTAATAGCAGTAGATAGAGCAAGATACAAAGAGAAATTATTACCAGGTACTTTATCATTACATATAAGCGGAAGTGGTAATAGAGAAATTAAACTAACAGATAATAGTAGAGTTGTAGCAACAACTACCTTTACAGACTCTGGTCGAGTATTCGAAATCGTATCTGGTTCTGCAGGAAATGTTTATACAGGAGCAAACGCTAATGGATATTCAATATCCGGATCATACGGTAAGTTCTTACCAGATGTAGGTATCTTATTACTTAACGGTAAAGCATTAGACTTACCTTACGGTATCGCTAACAGAGGTGGAGGAGTTGCTTTAGGTACAAATAGAACTGCTAATACATCAGCATTAAACCTTAGAAAACTATTCTTATCTCTTACAAAAGGAGCTAACTTTAGACTTAACTCTGAAGAAACAATTTCATCTAACTTCATATTCGTACGAGCAAGAAACGCAGAATTTAACTACTCTACTAACCCATCTTTATTATCAGGTTCAGGAGAAATCAGACACAACGTTATGATTAACACTCCTCAATCTTATATCACAGGTGTAGGTTTATATAACGACAACAACGATCTTTTAGCAGTAGCTAAATTATCTAGACCATTGTTAAAAGACTTTACAAAAGAAGCTCTAGTTAGAATCAAGCTTGACTATTAATGAATGAGTACATACAAAAAACTAAACAGGCAAGATGTCTACGTAACAGTACACGACGCTCGTAAGCATTGGCATACAAGCGGTAGCTTGCTTCGTGGTTTTAAGTCTACAAACGAGTACTCTATTGATAGGTTTATAGGTCTTTCTGGTTCAACAGAATATTTTTTGAACGATGAAGATCTATACCAATATGCTACTATACCTTCCCAACAGGTACAAGAAAGACATAAGCAGTTAGTTTACAAAAGTATTCATAACCTATACTATAGTGGTAAGGTTCAAGATTCTACATTTAGCGGATCTTATGATAACTACCTAGAAACTACTTTACACTTAAGCGAATCTAGAGATCTACATAACGTTCAAGAGATTAGCGTATACACTGTACCGCAAGAAGTTTACGGAACTAACATAGTACCTTTCTCTTTTATATTAAAACCAAACGGAGCTAGAGATAATTACGTTGATGATGGTTTTGTAACAGATGATATAGGACTAAACGATTATATACAGACTTTTGAAACTCTTTTTGGAGCTGTAAGAAAGATTGCTTGTGATTATATACTTAATGAAGGTACTTACGTTTTAGAAACTCCTATAGCAGGGGGTGAGTACATTGATTCACCAGATGGACAACATAGAGTTGAAATCGTAGATGACGGAGAAGGTAGATTAATTATGTCGGGTTCTGGATCTGAACCATGTGCTCCAGTTAGAATTGTAGGAGATATTATTTACAGCCACGGTCAAGTCGTATTAACTGATCCAGAAGTTGTAGATATGTACAATAGTTTTTATCTTAGTCCAAACCTTAACTGGAAATCTAACCACCCTATTTATACATATAATATGTACTGTAAGGTTAGAGATTCAGAAATGAATTTCACACATAACCCGAGTGCATTAACTGGATCATTTGGGGATATCTTACCTAATGTAACAGGAAGCACATTTAGCCCATACATAACAAGTGTAGGTTTATATAATGATGCAGACGAGTTGATAGCAGTAGGTAAGTTAGCACAACCAACTAGAAAGTCATTATATAACGATATGACTTTTGTTGTAAAAATTGACATGTAAATAATAAAAGAAAATGGCTATAACATTTAGAGCAAATAAAGGACAAGCATTAACCTATAGAGAAATGGATACCAATTTGGGTTCCTATTTCTATTCTAGCTCTTTAACAAAACAATCTTGGTTCACAGGTGATGATACAAGAACAACTGTAGATTTTGCTACCTTATTCTATACAGGTAGTACTTTAATTCCTTGGAACCTTCCTGCCCATGTAATACCTTTACATGCAACCGGAAGTAGATCTATTAACGGATCAGTACAGTATGCAAGCCAGAGTTTACAAGCCGGTGCTCCTGATTTCTTATTTAACCCAGTTAACGGATTTGTAGGTATAAAGAAGACAGCAACATCTAGAATTAATGCACCTCTAGATATTAACGGTAATGCAATCATAACAGGTTCATTAACTGTAACTGGAGATGCAGTAGTATTCGGAAGAATAACAGCACAAGAGTTTCATACTGAATTTGTTAATGCATCAGTAGTGTATGAAAGTGGTTCTACTAAGTGGGGAGATACTTTAAACGACTTCCACGACGTAACTGGTAGTTTAAATATAACAGGAAGTCTAACTCTACAAGGACCCTTTGTAGTAAAAGGAAATACTAAATTTGGAGTTGATTGTAACAGTAATCATGAATTAACTGGAAGTTTAAAAGTAGAATCTACTTGTGTTAGACAGCATTATATTAGTTCCGGAAGCTTTGGTATTAATACAAAAAATCCACAATACGACTTGCATGTTATAGGTCAAATACAAGCTTCGAGAAACATTTTAGCCTTCTCTGACGCACGATTAAAAGATAATGTACAACCTATTGAAGGTAGTTTAGATATCATTGATGCGATAGGAGGATACACATATACACGTAATGACTGGAACGATCTACCTGGTATAGGAACTATAGCTCAAGAAGTAAAAGCAGTTCTTCCGGACGCTGTACATAGTGATGAAGATGGATACTTAAGCGTTGATTATAATGCATTAACAGCTGTTCTACTCGAAGCTGTGAAAGCTCAAAATGTATTAATACAGAATTTACAAGACAGAGTAGCACAATTAGAAAATAAATAGAAATGGCAATAACATTAAGAAGCGTAAAGGGCAGTGCTTTAACCCATGCAGAGGTAGATATTAACTTTAGGAGTTTTTTTTACTCATCTTCTCTTAGCGGACAAACTATATCGTTATTTACTTCTGCTAGTACTGGTAATGTACAAACACTTAATCTAGGTCCTGCAATAGGAACTGGAACAGATAAGCAGATAGTATACCGAAGTGGATCTAGAAATGTTGGATCTGATAGTTTAGTTTATGACTATTCTACAGATACATTAAGAATAGCTGCCGATACTGAAATTACCGGTTCATTAATAGTTAGAGGTACTTTACAGGCCGAACAAATACATACAACCTTTACTTCCTCTTCAATAGTATTCCAAAGCGGTTCTACTAAGTTTGGTAATACAATAGACGATACACACTTATTTACAGGATCTATTTTCATATCAGGTGCTGCTTACATAAGAGGTGAGACTGATTTTGTAAATCAGAGCGAAGGAGGAAATGCAATAAATGTTAGAAATGGTTTCGTGATATTATCACAAGTTTCTTCAAGTCTTAACTATGCAAACGACAATGCAGCAGCATTACACGGAGTACCATTAGGAGGTCTTTACAGAAACGGAAACTTTATTCAGATAAGAATTAGCTAATATGCCACAATTATATTCTTTACTTACAGGTTCAGTCTACTTACCTGACGGCTCTATCTCTGCATCGAGAGGATTCTCAGGATCTTTTTATGGAAATGGATCTGGACTTACAGGCATTACTACAGCATCATATGTAGAGTTTGTTAATGTAAAGAATAAACCAACGTTAATATCTAGCTCAATTCAAATAGATCATAACGCAACTACAAACTATTCTACTAATAGACATATTGATCACAGCTCAGTTACTTTCTCAGGTATCGGAGGTATAATTGGTGGAGGTGATTTAACTACCTCTAGAACAATTACTTTAAATGTAGGAGATAATCAATTTATAAATGGTGTAGTAGCAGCACTACCTAACGGTACTGTTTCTAGTTCTGCTCAATTATCTGGATTCTCTGGATCTTATTTTGCTCATGCAATAGGAGAAGATATAACATTACTAGAAGTAACACATAGTTTAAATAGTAGATTTCCAACCGTACAAGCCTATCAATACGTTGCACCTGGAATCTACGATACAGTAATACCAGCCGGTATTAGAAGTACAGGAGTTAATACTCTAAAGATAACATTCGCCGGAAGTTTTTCCGGATCAGTTGTTATTCGTACTTAAATTTCGTAACTTAATCTATACTAAAATGGGAATTACTATGCCGTCATGGATATACGATGGCCGAATTGTCAATGAAATAAGTGACATGCCTGAGGGTACATTCGGCTTTATTTACGAAGTAACACATACTCCGACAGGGAGAAAATATATAGGAAAGAAAGTACTATATTTTAACAGAACTTTACCGCCATTAGCTGGTCAAAAAAGAAAGCGAAAAGTTGTAAAAGAATCAGATTGGAATACCTATTATGGTTCTCATGCAGAAATAGTTGCTCTAATAAAAGAAGGTAAACAAGAAGAATTTAGTAAGCAGATCTTGTGTTTTGTTAAGTCTAAAAAACTTCTTACATATTATGAGACTAAATACCTATTTATTAAAGAGGTACTTGAATATAGAAACAACTATATTAACGATAATGTACTCGGAAAATTTTATAGAAAAGACTTTATAACACCTGATACAGATGATTAAACTACGAGAAATAGTAGGGTTACCAAGCTTACAGTATCATATCGATAACGGTTTAACTCTTCATGAAAATGTATACCGTTATTCTTCTGAAGCATTTGTAAAACTATTCACAGAAGCTAGAGAAGCTTACGAGAATGGAGATGTAGAACTAAACGAAGAAGATGAAGATCTAATTAGAAACACAGATATTGGAACTCACGGAGACTACAACGGAATGGTTGTACCTTTAGATTTACCAATGGTGTCTCCTAGTTATAATCCTTTATTTGAAATTGGATGTTGGATTGATGAGATGATTGAAGATGAAACTAAGATAGATGAAGCTAGTGGAATAGATGAGATGATTGATTATGAAGCAGTAAAAGAAGCAGTAGAATCTATTGGTGCTAAGATTGATATGGATAAGTTTAGAAAAGCAGTTAAGCATCATAACGATAACTTTGATTATAACGGATTTGAAATACTAAAAGCATCTGTTGATTATATTCAAGAGTCAGAATACAAAGGAAAAAAAGTTCAATTAAATAAACCTAAACGTGGAGGAAGTAAAAAATTCTACGTTTATGTTAAGAATCCTAAAACAGGAAACGTAAAGAAAGTATCATTCGGGGATACAGGACTTTCAGTTAAATTTAAACAGCAAGGTGCAAGAGCATCTTTTGCAGCTCGTCATAAATGTGCACAAAAGAAAGACAGAACTAAACCAGGTTACTGGTCTTGTAACATTGGCCGATATTGGAAATCACTAGGAGGTAGTTCTAACTTCTCTGGGTACTGGTAGTCTATGAAACTCTTACGTATACTTTTAGAAGATAGTAGAATTGAATCAATAGCACAGAGATTAGCTAATGCTTACAACAACTACTACGGTAAAACTACAGTATCAATAAAACCGGATACAATAACAGATTCTAGATTCGAATTATTATTTGACGGTAATTCACTGGGCGGTTCTTACTTTAGTGTTAACTTATTAGGAGATGTTTACCTAAGTGATGGTTTAAATGATCAATATTTTTTTAACGAAAAAGACTCTGATCAAAAATTACAAAAAGCAGTTAATAAGATTTTAGATAAATCAACTAAAGAAACTGGGAATCGCTGGACACCTGATGAAGAAGAACAAGAAGAACCGGTAGATGAAATATCAGCTAAGCAACTTTTTACTGCAGCCGGAATAGGCTTAGCAACTCTAGGAGCACCTAATATGGGTAAAGCTCAACAGAAAGAACCTACACCAATCTCTCAAACTACTCAGCAAAAAGATACAACTATGACCGGCTTCGGTATAGGTAAATCTTCTGAACATCGTATTGCTAAACAAATAGCAAGGATGAAAGCAACTGCTGATTTAATGCAAAAGATGAAAGTACAAACCTTAAAAGGTGGTATCGAAATTAAAAGTGAAAAGACTTTTCAAACAGCTAACGGCTACGAAGTAGAAATGACCGTTGCAGTATCTCAATAATATGAAACTTACAGATATATTAATAGAAGGAAAAGCATTTGATGAGTTTGCAGAAACTCGAATGAAAGGTGCAGAAAAGATAGCTAACAACGCTAAAGAAAAAGGCGGCCCTTCTATGCTAACCTACCACCACTTTGTTGTTAAATTACCTTATTACAAAAAAGCTAGTAAAGGTGATTTTGATTTTGAAGCTGCTAAAAAAGAATTCACAGAAACTTTAAAAAAGATATCTCTTGATATGGATCAAACCTCTTTCCAAAGAGAAGTAGGTCGCTTAGAAGTATTAGGAGAGTTAATTATCAAGAATGACTAATAGAGAAAAGAAAGAAGCTAATCGTAAGAAGATAGCTAAAGCCACTGTTAAGCAGCAACAGAAGAAAGGCAACTACAAAAAGAAGACTTAGTATGCTTCCATTTGAAGAAGAAATAAAAGAAGGTTATTACATTAGGACGTTTGATTCTAAAACTCCTGTAGACGAATTCGTATGGCATAGAGATCAAGAAGATCGGTGGATAGAACCAATTGGTGAAACTGATTGGAGATTTCAGTACGATAACGAAGTGCCTATTCCTCTACAAAAGCTATTTATTAAAGCAGGAACCTACCACAGAGTAATTAGAGGGACCGGCACATTAACCTTAAAGATTATTAAACAAAATGGCTAAAAAAGCATCAGCAGGCAGTTCTCAAAAAGTATCCTTTGGTAAGAAAAGACAAGGACCAGGTTCGGAGAAAAAGAGTTACGGCCCAAAAGAACAAAAACCAAAGAAGTATAGAGGTCAAGGTCGATAATGAAACTGTCAAGAATCATACTAGAAGGTCCTATCGGATATGATCCAGAATACAATGCGATTATAGATAAGATAAAAGACAAAGGCGGTAAGTACTTAGGTGCTGGCGACTATGGTGCTGTTTACCTACTAGGAGGAAGAGCTGTTAAAGTAACAACAGACGAGATTGAGATAGAACATGCTTTAAAACTACTCGGAAAAAAGACAAAATACTTTGTACATATACATGATGTAAAGGAGATTAATCCGAAGTTAGGAGTAATAACGATGGATATAATGGCACCACATCGAGGGGAAGTACCAGAAGAGTTTTTAGACGCTCTGGAAAAAGAAGCTAAAAAGCTAGGAATAGATCCTGATGAATTAGATATTCGTCCAGATAACTTTATGGAAGACCCTTCTACCGGAAAAATTAAAATGACAGATGTTTAGAAAACTATAACTATTTATTCAATATAAATGTAATTAAAATGAGCAATAACTTTGATTTAAGAAAATTCTTAACAGAAAACAAGCTTACACCTACTGCTAGACTGTTAAGTGAATCTGCAGAAGTAAACCTAAACGATTTAGGTCCTGAATTCTTGCAAACCGCAAAAGAAATTTTTGGTGATTCAGTAAAAGTAACGGATATAAAAGCAACTTATAGACCAAGCACAGACACAGGAGCAAAGCCAATACTTATGTTACAGTTGACCATTCCTCAGACTAGCGAAAGTACTAAAGCTTTATTATTAGGTCTTATGTTTGATAAAGATGGAAGCGGACGTATTTCTTACGATAACTATTCAAAAGATAAAGAAGGTACTAAAGAAGAATTTAATAACAAATTAGTTCCAGCATTTAAAAAAGCTGCTAGCCTTTACTTAGGTAAATTAGTTAAAAATCCTGAAGGATTAACACAAGCAACAACTGGTGGCGGATACAAATACGAAGAAAAAGATCAAGCTGATCTAGATAAGTACGTATCTGAAATCCCAAATGTAGCTGTAAAATAAGACAACTATGAGTAATAATTTTGATTTAAGAAAATTCTTAACAGAAAATAAACTAACTTCTGTTGCAAAAACAGTAAGTGAATCTACAATAAACGAATACGAACACCACTACAAAAAAGTAGGAGGAGAATGTCGTAAATATAACGACGAAGGTGACTACACAGTTGTTAGTATGCACTATTGTCAGTACGGAGAAGGAAAGTTAAACGAATCAGACGGATACGTAGAAGTAATGGGAGATGATTTTGACGAAGCAGTAGATCAAATTGTTTTTGCCTGGGAGCAATGGAAAAACGGACCAGCAACAGAGCCGGAAGATATTGAACCAGCAAGAGAAGACGTAGTAAGTTACATTAGATCTCTACTTAAATAATATTTCCAAAATATAAAAATAACTAAAGAAAGGCTTGCTTATGTGAGCCTTTTTTCGTATATTAAGGTAATAGTTACGTGCATATGGAATATACTTTTCTTTTAGGAGCGGTTGAGAATGTGTTAGGTAAGAGTTACAAACGAGCAAAGGATAATTATGCTTTCACTTGCCCTTTCTGTAACCATAGAAAACCTAAGCTGGAAATCAACCTTAGTACAAACGATAAGGGAGAGAATCCTTGGGAGTGTTGGGTATGTGAAACTAAAGGACGTACTATCAAGTCTTTATTAAAGCAGCTTAAAATAAGCGGACCTCAAGCACAAGAAGTTCTTCAATACATAAAGAAAGGAGAAGAGGTAGAATACCAGGTAGTAAAGTTAGTAGAGTTACCTAAAGAATTTCAACCTCTATATTCAGCACCTGCTACATCCTTCTCTGCCAATATTGCAAGAAAGTATCTATACGATAGAGGTATTACAGATAATGATATTTTAAAATATAACATTGGTTATTGTATCGCAGGAGAATTTAGCGATAGGATAATCATACCATCATATGACCAAAACAATCAATTAAACTTTTACGTAGCTAGATCTTTTAACAGAAGTTATGCTAAGTATAAAAACCCTGAAGCTTCTAAAGATATAATAGTCTTTGAAAACTTAATAAACTGGAATCAACCTATAATAATATGTGAAGGAGTATTCGATGCAATGGCTATTCGAAGAAACGCTATACCTATTTTAGGAAAAAATATATCTAAATCTCTTTTAAAGAAAATAGTTTCAAGTAAAGTAAAAGAAATCTATATAGCTTTAGATAGAGATGCTTTAAAGAAAGCGGTTAAGTTTTGCGAACAGTTTATTAGTATGGGTAAAAAAGTATACTTAGTAGATATGGACGAGAAGGATCCAAGTGAAATGGGTTTTCAATTATTCACCAATCACATCCAAGATGCAGAAGAGCTAGATTTAAGTTCTCTTTTGCAATACAAATTAAACTTATTATGATAAGACAAGGAGATAACCTTTTAGTAGAAGATACTAATAAGAATCTATCCTATAATCCTGATTTAAAGCAAATCAATTTTCTAGATAGAAGAGTTTACAAACGTTCAGAAGGAGTATATTACCCATCTGTAACTACTATTTTACAATACTTACCTAAAAACAAATTCTTTGAGAATTGGTTAAAAGACGTAGGACATAATGCAGAAATCATTATGCAGAAAGCAGGTAAGGAAGGTACACAAGTTCATAAAGCTATTGAGATTCTAGTAGAAGGAGGAGAGATTAGCTGGATGGATGATTACGGAAATGCAAGATATTCTCAAATAGTATGGGAAATGATTTTAAAGTTTCATGAGTTCTGGACAACTTATAAACCTAAATTAATCTCTACAGAACAATTTGTATTTTCAGATGAACATAAGTATGCAGGTACTGCCGATCTTGTCGTAGAAATGGGTGGAGAAACTTGGCTACTAGATATTAAGACATCTAATGCATTACATAAAAGCTACGATTTACAATTAGCAGCTTATGCAAAAGGATTTAAAGAATGTAAGAATGTAGACATTCAAAGAACAGGAATACTTTGGTTAAAAGCAAATACTAGAAGTGCTTCTAAAAAAGAAGGAGTATACCAAGGTAATGGTTGGCAGATTAAAGTAGTAGATGAAATTGACTACAACTTTGACTTATTTAAGACTGTATATAAGTTGTACGAGTTAGAGAATCCAACAACTGAACCAATTTATACAGCTTACCCTACTAGTATAAAACTTTGATATTTATAAGGAAAGAAGTAAATATAAATGAAACTCTCACAACTAATATTAGAAGCTAAAGCCAAGCCAAAAGCCGTTATTATGGCTGGTGGCGCTGGTGCAGGTAAAAGTTATCTTCTTAATCAATTAGATTTAGGAGGGTTAACTATATACAACCCAGATAAATACGTAGAAGATAAAGAACATCCATACTACGGTAATCTTTCAGCAGCTGCTAATCAAGTAAACCAAGACGTAGAAGATGCATCGCAGAATAAAGAAAACTTTATATGGGATACTACAGCTTCTAATTCTAAAAAAGTACAAGACCTTATAGTTAAAGGCTATGAAGTTTTTATGGTAATGGTGTATACACACCCTTTAATATCTTTTATTTCAAATTTTGAAAGAGAAAGACAGATACCAAAGACAGCTGTTTTTTCAACTTGGAGAGATGTATATCAACAAATTGGCTACTACAAGGGATTATTAGGAGATAACTTTATGTTATTTGCTAACGATAGAGGTGGTAAATACGATAAAGAGATAAAAGAATTTAACGTAGCAGCAAGAAACGGATCTAATGGAATTTCAGACTACTTAGCAAAGTATATGGAAGATCACGGGGGTGCTGGAGGATTTATTTCTACTTTTAGAAAGCCATATGATATCGAAGATAAAAATGCAGCCGATGCCTATAGAAAAGAAACAGCTAACATAGACTATAATAGAGAAGATGAGTCTATGGATAAGCAGTTAAAGAAGTACTGGATGGGCTTTTATGAGAAGAATGGAACAGGACCTGGAGATGATAAGATGAAAAAGAAGGTTAGTTCTATCACTAGTGTTCGTCAAAAAGCTGATGAAAAAAATAAAGAAGTATTAGATAATATTGCCGATATGATCCATAATGCTAAGTTTACAGAACAATTAAAAGGTTCTACAGTAGCAGAAATTGATCAAAGAGTACAAAACTTTTTAACATAATGGCAATAGTACTATACCCAGGAGCATTTAAACCACCACATAGAGGTCATTTTGAACTAGTAAAAGCATTATTAAAAGGTAATGCACAAGCTCGTATCTATGATTTAGATACACAGCAAAATGCTGCTGATGATTTACTTCAAGGAAAAGGAGAGAAGATTGAACCTATAAACAAGGTTGTCATCTATATAGGAAGTAGTGTTAGAAATGGAATAGATCAAAAAGACTCAAAAGCAGTTTGGGATATCTATAAGAAATACCTACCAGGTAATGTAGAGGTTTATGTAGCAGATGCTAATCCAATGCTTGCAGCTAGAAAATATGCTAAAGAACTGCCTACAGAAAAGTTTTATGCTGTTACAGGTTTTAGAACTTCAGAAGATTATGTAGACTTAAAAAGAGTAAGTGCATTTAAGGGATTAGATAACGTAGAAGGATTAGCAGTAAGCGGTGGAGAGAATTCAAATGTAAGAGCAACTAGTTTTAGAGACGCAATTTTAAACGGAAGTCTCGACGACGTCTTAGATTTCTTTCCAAAAGAACTATCAAGACAAGAGATCTTAAAAATAGTAGAAATGTTAAAACAAGGAATTATAGCTGAAATGATAGCTGAAAAGATAGAAGATATATACTCAGGTTGGTTTGATGAAGATACAATTACAGAAAACTCATCCGGTATACCTTTAAGAAACTCAGCTACAGTCACTTCTCAAGATCGTGATTATTTAGGAGATCAGTTAAAAGCTATACAAGGTATTATAGATGATAGATTTGAAGCTGAATTAAATGGTGATCGAATTGTAGTAAAACTAAAAGGAGAGAGCCCTTATAATACATCTGACATGCCTGCGAATTACGACTACGGTGAACATTTTGCAGGACTTTTAGAGTATATGATAAGAGAGGGTATGCAAGTAGAACCTTTACCGGAAGTTAAGATACGTAGAGATTTAGCTGAAGCAGAAAACTTTTTCGGTAAGACAGCTTACTACAATCCTACAGATAAAGAAATTGTATTATATGTAGCAGGTAGACATCCTAAAGATGTCACAAGATCTTTTTCTCATGAAATGATACACCACATGCAAAATCTACAAGGTAGATTAGGTAATAGAGGTACAACAGATACAAACGCAGATAAAGAACTAGCAGCATTAGAAGAAGAGGCATACCTAAAAGGTAATATGGTATTTAGAAACTGGGAAGATTCCCAAAAAAATAAAAAATAAAGGTTATGAAAAGTTTATTCGAATTACTGGAAGTAGAAAAAGAAAAACCACATTATAAAATCTACTGTGACATGGATGGTGTATTAACAGATTTTGAAGAAAGGTTTGAACACTACTCAGGAATGAAACCAGATCAGTATGAAGCAAAACATGGCGCAGCTGGCTTCTGGGAACTAATAGACAATAAAGTAGGTATTAAGTTTTGGGTAGGAATGAAGTGGATGAGTGGAGGTAAAGAGCTTTGGAATTTTATTTCTAAATACGAACCATCTATTCTTAGTTCACCATCAAGACATGATAACTCAAGATTAGGAAAAAACTTATGGGTAAAGAATAACTTATCACCTAAGCCTAAAGTTATCTTTGCTTACTCAGCAGACAAGCAACGATATGCAAATGAGAATGCAATTTTAATTGACGATAAGAAATCAAATATAGAAGAATGGGAAGCATCAGGCGGAATCGCTATTAGATGTCTTCACGGTAATGTAGCACCGGTACTAGCTAAATTAAAAGAACTTGGTTATGAGTGATAGTTTACTTAAAAAAGAATTTAAACAAAGTGATGTACAGAGAGTTAGGAATTTAGTAAATAAAGATTATACTGCTAAAACTAAGTCAAGTGTAGGTTATGAAAAAGAAACCAAACGTCACAAAGAAGGTGATATTTGGGAGGAAGTAGGAAAGCAATGGACTATTAAAAACGGCATTAAGCAGAATGTAACTAAGTTAGATGCTGCAAAAAAAGCTGTAAGAATTCCACTTAGATGTCCTCAATGTAGTGGTTCAATGGAACATCACCTACATAAGAGAATGTATACCTTACATAAGGTTTGTTTTGATTGTACAATAAAATACGAAGATACTTTAAAGAAAGTGGGTCTCTATGAGGCTTATGCTAAGAAAATGTTACAAGGTAATATGATTACTTTTGCAGCAGATATAGAAGCTTGGGTATTAGAATCTCTAAATGAAACAGATACTTTTGTAACTGAACAAGGAGACGTAGAAGATTGGAAGAATAATAATACTAAATTTAAAAAAGAGGTTTTAGATAAACTACAAGAATACCTAAAGCACTTGAAGAGTAATATAGATAGTTAACTATTTATAAGTAACTTTTTTATAATTCTAAAATATATGGCAGTAGAGAAAGCGGCATTAGACGAGATATTATCAGAACTTAAGCATATAAAAACACATATGCCTAATGGTGAGTTGAAGATAATGTTGGAGGATATGAAAGATGTGAAAGATGATATATCTGAACTGAAATATATGCTTCTAAACCCTGAAGATGGACTTGTAGTTAAAACAAATAAAAACACAGAGTTCCGACTAACTCTTCAATCTAATGAAAAAGAATATCAAAGAAATATGCAAGAATTAGAAGAGTTAAAAAAATGGAAAAACGGAGTAACAAAAGCTCTTTGGATTATATTTTCAGCACTAGCTGCATTACTATTTGAAATGCTACAAAGCCATAAGTAATATGAAACTGATTGATATTATACTCGAAGCAAAAGATATACAGTATACAAAACCTAATTTCGCTAACGAATGGGAAGAGGCCCTCAGATATCCTGAATTTGAAGATATGGGAAAAGAAGAGTGGATAAAAATAGCCAATCAAGGCAAACCAGAATCGTTTTCAAAAATTAGAAAAGTCCTAG
>JACCDX010657584.1_pt1 | contig 24599 bp, 38 predicted proteins | sample 7449681 | NCBI WGS metagenome assembly JACCDX01 (sample SAMN15323450, study PRJNA562643) | freshwater metagenome | isolation source: river surface water | place: USA:Blue River Watershed | collected 2017-08-18
AAGCCCCTGTAACTTACCCCTATTGGCAAGTCAATCTTGCGGTGCCAATCAAGTTCGTGGAATGCTTCAATCGCATTCTTACAAACCTCTACCATCTCCAACGGAATCGGCGGATAGTGGTTGACTCTCAAATGGTAGGCTAGTGCTTCGTCAATCGGTAGTGCTTCCGCTATCGCCATTGCTGTCATGCTTCCCATTAGTCCTCCTCTATAACCCTAAACTCAAATCCATTATCGCCTTCTTGTTTGGCTCTCTCAAACTCTTCCTCGCTCTCAAAGTAGTAGAACACTCTGCTGTCGTCCTCCTCGCTTAGCGGGTCGAATGGTTCATCAATCGCAACCTTGGTGGCAATCGGTGTATCGCCGTCATGCCATTGAATCAGAACATCAACTAGGTAACTCACTAGTAAACCTCCGCCCAAACATGTCCACTCTCGCTTCGGTAAAAGTCATGGCGCAAGTTCTTGTCCCATGTCTTCTCCCAATCCACCTCTAGGTAAGGTTGAATGGTGGACTCGGTGTCATAGTTCTCAAAGTAGAACTTAGCAAAGTCCGCGGTTGAATCGTGTTGCCCGTAGTAAGTTTCGGTTTCCCAATCAATCCACTTTTCTAGGTTCTCGCGGATTACCTCTAGTCGCTCTGGCTCTGTGCTGTAGTTGCCAACCAACCCGACATAGTCGGCTAGTCGGTCGAAATCCTCATGCTCTAGCCCTAGCTCTTCGGCTACTAGCTCTAGCTCTTCGGCTACTAGCTCTAGCTCTTCTGCTGTTGCGTGAATAAACATTTTGCCCTCCTCTTGGCTTGTGTTATGAAGCTACCATACTTTTTCTATTTTGTCAAATTGGCTTGAAAATACCTCGCGGACATCTAGCAAATCCTCCACCTCGTAATCGGTGCGGACTAGTACTTGCCAGATAGCCTGTCCCTTGGTTCTCGCCATCTCGGCGAACCCAACTGTCTGCCCGTCCCTCCTAAAGGCTAGGCTGTAATTCTTCAAGGCAATCCTCGGTCGCGTAGTTGTGCTGTGTTATCTTCGCACAAGTGTGGCAGAATCTCAAATACACTATGCCAACCTCACAAATAGGTCACCGAGGGCTTTGCGGTCGCGGTCTAGCTTCTGAATCGCGGTGTCCTCTGGCGTGAGTCCCGCTTCCACTAGCTCTAAAATCTTGCGCTCTACTAGCCATTGTGCGTGTAACAAGGCGTTGTACTCGTCCTTGGTCAATCCTCTACTCATTGTTGTCCTCCTCGGTCTTGGTCTTGCTTGGCTTTGGCTTTTCTTCGGTTACTTTGGGGATGGTCTGCACCCAATAGACATGTTCCGGCAAATCTATGTCGGGATTATTTAGGACTCGGCGCAACCAAAAGTCCGCCTCTAGCCCGCCGTTATCGGTCTGTGGGTCTAGCTCTACGCTGTAAGTAATTAGGTATTTAGCCAATTGTTTCTCCGTATCTCTCAATTATTTCCTTTGCCCACTCTAGCACATCTTTTACTCTTTGTCCAGCAGGTTGGCTAGTAATCCATAACTCTAGGTTCTCTAGCCTATTGTCACTTCTGATACCATTCTTGTGGTGAACATTCTCACCTTTGAATAGCGGTCTGCCTAAGTGCTGTTCCATAATGTAGCGGTGTTGAAAAACTACCTTCTTTCCAATTGTGCCACGAACATATCCATTGCTTTTGTCAATCCCCCAAGATATTTCACCGTCTACCCTTTGTCGCTTTGGCGTGTTGGCTATTGAATCCGCATCCCAACCCTTTAGGTATCTTGAATAATGCCAACTACAATACCCCTGTGCCTTTATCTTATGTTCGCAATCTGAAACTTTGCATTCACCGCTTGTCCCTCTCAGTGGCTTATCTTTTAGTGCATCACCTAATCTGTGCAATCTTTTGTAGTGAGCTTTGCAATAGCCCTTGGCAACCTTCACTCTGTCGCAATCTTCGATAATACAATATTCCATAATGCTACTCCAATCTATAGTGCACTAATTCTATACTGTAGTGGCTTTTTGGGATACCCTAATTTCCTTACTCTCTGAGTTCGACCATATTGCGATTTGGTCCCAAAGAACCGCTAGTTGTGTGGCTCTTGTCAAGTTGCGAACTAGGCGTGTCTTGTCAAACCAAACTGTACCCGTTTCTGAATCCGTCCAAACGCCGACAACCATGCCAGACTCTAGTTCGGTTGGGTGAACAACCTTTTCTGCAACCCAATAGCCGTCCTTCATCTCAATTGGCAAGAACTTGCCGTTTTGGTAAAGGTAAGTTCCGTCTTGTAGTTTTGGCAATTTCATTAGTTGTCCTCCCAATAGGCTAGTTCCGTCCCGCAAGTCTGGCAGACTTCGGGTCTGTAAAGTTCGTGACATCCATACCATCCATTGTAGTTGTCGCTAAACTTGGCGCAACTATCCGAACAAAAATACTCAAGGTCAATCAAGTCGCCGTTAGCGTCTTCGATTAGATTTACATTAGCCATTAGTTCCTCCTCTGAACTTGTATTGACATTATCAAAGATTTGAATCCTTGTCAAGTTAGTTTGGTAACAATTTGGTAACAAACTTGTTTGTAGGTTTTCTACAATCGTTTTGTAGGTTTTCTACATATGAAATTGTGAATTGTTTTATATAACATAATCCGAATTGTGTTATAAATCTATCTTTTAGATGGATACCTAACAAGTAGGCACCTAACACTATTCGGCGTTGTCTGAGAGTTGGCTGGGAAAAATCGAAGGATTTTGCCCGCGACACGCCGTAAAAATTCCAAATCTCAGAACGCAGTTAGTAAATAATATTATGTATTATTATAAAATAATAAAACATAATGTAATGGGAGGGGGGTGTCGGCTAAAAGTGTGAAAATTAGTCTAGCCCCCCTAGACAAAACTAGTCCTCGAATTCTGTAACTTCGATTAGCAACTTCTGAATCCGCGACACCTTCTCGCGGTGTTCTTGTGAATCTTCCGCATAGAATAGTGTTGCTAGGTAATCGAACACTTGTTCGGTTGTCATTCCGTCCTCCTGTTTGTTTCGGTGACAAGTAAGACGTTACACCATGGGAGGGTGCCATGTCAAGTTGAAACACGAAATTCTTTATAACAAAATCGTTATCGAAATCCCCTTGACAACTAGCCTTCGATAGTGTATAACCGCGCGGGCGGGTGCGGGTGCGGGAATCCTAGTGCCTTTTGTGCATCGTGTCAAATCCATGGCATACCTCTAAAACGCCCTAGAATCGAATCTGGCGGGAGATAGTGCCGTTAGCATAGAATCACCTTAGGGCGGTCGAGTTCGCCCGTCTACGGGGCGGACATTATAAGGTTTTGGGCATGGTTGTCAAATGACACGCCGAGTCGTTATCAAATCGTTATAATTCGCCCGTTATCAAATCGTTATAATTCGGCGCTTGACAACGGGGCGGAAAAGTGCTAGACTAGATAGAGGGTCGGCGCTCGCAGATTTCGGGCAGGGGCGGATTATCCGGTTCCCGTTTGGGAGGCACACCGGCTACCTCTGTGCTAACTCTAGCAAACTTTTTTTGAGTTGTCAAGTATCTGGAGAATCTGGTGCCAGTTCGGGACTCGCACCCGAATGTCTGCTTGTCTGGCTGTTGTGCTAAAGGGTGGTACCCGATAGCGCCATCGCCATTGTGACGATGAAGAATGCCATTGCTAGATAGTAGCTCATTTGCTCACCTTTACTTTAGTTGTCTGGTATTTGGCTTGTCTGGCGTTTCTTAGGTGAATCGCCTTTAGTTTGGAATCTAGTGTCCGCTTAGAGTCTGGTCGCGCCATTATGCCCACGCCCTTTGGCTAGCCTTAGGCAATGGAGGGAATCCCCACGCCCTACGGATTAGCCCTTGATGCTTGCTGGTTGTCACGCTGTAACGGCGGGAATCTATCTCGCGTTCGGTGCCGACGGCGCTCGCAATTCTGGTGTAGTAACTTACAACGTTGTATCCCCGCTCATCCCAAAAAGCCCTTAGGGTGTTGCCGTTGAATGGCTCTAGGTTTCTTAGCTTTTGTTCGATTACGCGATAGTTATCCAATTGTTATCTCCTTAGTTGTGCTAGGCGTTGTGCCTAGTCGTGACTAGCGGGGGAATCGAACCCCCGCATGGCAACCATGCCTAGTCTGTTGCTAGCTTTAGAATTGAACCAAGCTTAGGCGAACCCTGTTCGCGATAGCAAGATTCGCACTGGTAGGCCCAAGGGCCGAAAACTGTTGGCGCATCATACTTAGCCGACTCTAGGTTACATATGTCGCAAGTCGGGATTCTAACTAGTTCCGCTGTATTCATTTTGTTACTCGCTTTCTTGCAGGTATTCACCTGATGAAACTAACTCTAGTAGCAGTTCTTCTATAGTCAAGTAGTCTTCCATTATTGTTATCTTTCTGTTATCTTTCTCAACCTGGGTGGCTGATGGAGATAACTCTCCCACGCCGTTTTCACTTTGTCAAGTCAAAAAGCGTTCCAAAGAAATATTTTTATTCGCATGGGGGTGCGGATTTGGGCGGGCTCACCACCGTGTGAACTTCGGCGATGATTTGAACTTTTCTGATTTCTGTGCTATAATACTTCCGGCGACTACTGGCCTTGCTCCGGACGAAGCGAGGCTGGGGTCTATATCCACCCTTCGCCCCAACGGGCCCGTACAGGAGTAGTGCAGTGCGGGCCCCCCTAAAATCTTCTACACATCTGCTAAGATGCAATAATTTCTAAACACGATAAAATTATTGTATGAAAAAGTGCAATAGGTGCAAAATTGAAAAGCAAATAGAATCATTTGCAAAGAACTCAAGAAACAAAGATGGCAAGCAAAATACCTGTAAGGCTTGTCACTCTGAACTTTACATCGAGAGGTCGTCTCGATATGAAAAAAATTTTTCGGTTCCAGATTTCAAAAAGTGCAATGACTGCAATCTGATACTTCCTTCTAATGATTTTTATCAATCATCTAAAAGGTCTGATGGTCTTTATAGTTATTGTAAAGATTGCAGCAACCTTAGGACTAAAGCGTCTACATTTGGTCTTACTATTGAATCGCTAAAACAGAAACTTTCAGAGCAGCCAATCTGCGAGGTTTGCGGCTCCAGTCAGAAGTTAGTAATTGACCATGACCATAGCTGTTGTCCAGGCAAGGGCTCCTGCGGAGAATGTATTCGTGGTATACTCTGTACAAGTTGCAATTTAGCAGAAGGGCATATCAAGAATAGTCAAAATGCAAAAAGGCTTTTTGAATACTTATTGAGAAATAAAAGATGAGCGAAATCATTGTGTCAATGTCCGGCATAGGGCAATACTCCCTAGACCTAAGCATTGCTGACCCAGGGGTAGAGGACAACTCCGTCGAGGTCTGGCGAGCCATCTTCACCGATAAAGAAGACGGCGATAAGTGGGAAGTCTACTTCGAGATGAGCCCTGACTACGAAGTCTGGGACCTAATCGACGAGGCCATCACCGCATATCGTGATTCGCTAGACCCATTGGAGGAATAATGGACTTTGCACACTGGATTGAATACGGCATTAAAGAGGGCTTTTGCACCGCTGTGTACTGCGATACGCACGATGGAATCCCCGTAACGAACGCTGAGCTTGAAATGTGGGACCGGGGAGAGGACCCTTGCCACCACTCTGTGCGCCTGATTGCAGGCATCGAAGAGCTCAAAGAATTGGCTAGAAAAAACTAATCTGGTAAAATTCCAGATTAAAATAATTTTTTTTTGTATTTTAAAACGAAACGGACTTTATATGTCAAGAGGATTGACGGAACAATTATCCCCAGAGGAAAGCTTTGCCCCAAAGGTTGAGGAGCTTGAGCAGGCAGTTGAGGAGCTTTACAGCCTGGTCGGTGTGCTCTATGCGAAGCTAGACACGGTTGAGAAGGTCCTGGGCCACGCAGTTGACCTGCCTGAGCAAGAAGCACTAGACCGCAAGAGAGTGAACGGGCTTTAATGGGCAAGGCTGTATCTGTAGTAGATGAAATTCTACTTCGAGCCGCCGCTGGCGGCAAGAGTGGCGAAGAGATTGAAAAGGCCACTGGCATCCCAGCCGCCCAGGCACTGGAGAAGGTCAAAGAGCTACTGGCCTCCCGTGACGTGTGGACCGAGATGGAGCAGCGCCAGCTATTGCTGGCTGAGCTGCACGAGTTAAAGGATAGCTTACGCACTCAGGCGATTGATGGGCAGGACCCAGAGGCAGCCCGCGTACTACTGAGAACCCTGGAGACAATCGGCAAGCGCCTTGACGCACAGCAGACTGTGCTGGATGAGAACTTGATTAAGCTGACTCAGTTCCAGCAGAAGATTTTGCTTAGGGCAATGGACGCAGCTTTGGACTTTGCCAAGCGGGAGCTTGCAGAGAGATACCCACAGGTGAGCATCGAGGAGCTAGATGAGCTTGTGGCTAACGGCCTACAGCGGGCCAAGTTTGAACTAATGGAGGAAATGTGAGCGACAACGTAAACCACCCAAGCCACTACACGCATTTGCCTATTGAGGCGATTGACATCACGGAGCACTTTAACTTCTGCATGGGGAACGCACTGAAGTACATTATCAGGGCGGACCACAAGGGGAACCCGATTGAGGATTTGAAGAAGGCTGCTTGGTACATCAACCGAGAGATTGAGAGGCGCAGTGCCCACGTATAATTACAAGTGTGAAAACGGCCACGAGAAGGACATTGTGCACTCGATGAGCGAGTCACCGAGGTTTTACTGCCACTGTGGCAAGCCGCTAAAGAAAGGCTTTGGAGTTGGAAGCATCGCATTTAAGGGCGAGGGCTTTTATTCTACGGATAAAAAGAAATGATTGAAAACGTCCTAGACGCGGTAATCTCTGACCTAAGACTCAGAAGCCGCAAGCAAGAGTACCTGAATGACCCAGCGCTGTGGGCCGAGGAAGTGCTGGGCAAGCACATGTGGTCCAAGCAGCGGGAGATTGCACAGTCGGTTGTGAAGAACTCACACACGGCAGTGGTCTCCTGCAACGGTGCTGGTAAGTCAGGGCTTGCTGGAATGCTAGGCGTTTGGTGGATTGCAACCCACGACCCGTACGACGTGGCGCTGATTTGTTCGGCCCCGACCTACGTACAGATTGCACGAGTGCTGTTCCGTGAAATCCAGGATAACTTTAAGCTGGCCGAGAAGCATGGGCACAAGCTGCCGGGCTACATCACGCAGGGCCAGGAGTGGAAACTCGATGACGGAACTGTGATTGCGTTTGGTCGCAGACCTGCCGACAAAGACATCGTGTCTGCGTTCCAGGGTATCCACCGTAGATACGTGATGGTAATCCTGGACGAGGCAGGCGGCATACCTGAAGATTTGTACACGGCGACTGAAGCTGTGACCAACACCGAGGGTGCTAGGGTTTTGGCGATTGGAAACCCTGACAACAGAGGTACGCCGTTCCACAAGATTTTCCGTGATGACCCAACCTGGCACAAGATTAAGATTAGCGCCTTTGACACCCCAAACTTTACTGACGAAAAGGACAGCGTCCCTGCGGCACTGCTGCCCCTTTTAATCCAGCCGAGCTGGGTGGAGAAGCAAAAGATTTCCTGGGGCGAGGACTCTGCCCGCTACCGCTCAAAGATTTTGGCGGAGTTCCCAGATGAAGCCGATAACACATTCTTCTCGCAGTCCAACATCGATAACGGTATCGATACTGATATTCCAGAGGACATGACCGCTAAAGCCGTGTTGGGCGTGGACGTTGCCCGATTTGGTGAGGACGACTCGGTTGCTTACATAAATCGCGGCGGGCGGCTTCGCCGCCTAGATACTTGGTCGAAGGCAACCGCAACTGAGACCGCAAACCGAATCCATAGATTGGCTATTGATAATGCTGTATCTGAAGTACGTATTGACGCTGCTGGCCTCGGTGGCCCTGTGGTTGACCTTGTTGCCGCTCTTGCTGATGGCAAGTATCTTGTTATTTCCATGTTTGGTTCTGCTGCTAGTCCTGATAAAACTCGCTGGCATAATGCTAGAGCTGCGAACTACGATGCGCTCAAGGAAGGCCTAGCGGCTGGACGGATTGACTTAGACCCTGACGACAAGGTGCTGCTTGAGGAAATCTTGATGATTAGCTACAAGTTCACACCGAAGGGCGCAATCCTGATTGAGTCAAAGGACGACATGCGAAGCCGTGGAGTTAAGTCTCCGGACTCCCTCGATGCCGCCGTGTATGCTTGTGCTGACCTTTCGGCCCTGCTTAATAGCCCATGGGGTGACAAAAAGCCTGGAGATATCGTCGGCATGGACTACTCGATGCTGGAAAAGCAGGACCCATTCTTGTCGAATTGGTCATGGTAGAATAGTTTTATTCTACTTTTAGAGGATTTTTCTATGGATTTCAGCAAACTTACTGAGCAGCTATCTGCAATCGCAAATGAGAATGAGTTGCTCAGGGAATCTTACCAATCGATGGCGCAGGCTATCTTGGCATTTGATGACAATGGCTGGAACGAAGTTTCCGCTGCTGCGAGCGTCGACGAGTTTGCACTGCAGGATTTGAAGGACGCATCCAAGAGAATCCGTGAACTTACCGAGGGTAACCCACTTCTAAAGCGTGGTGCTGCACTTCGCACCAGCTACGTGTTCGGCAAGGGAATTAACTTTGGCGAGCTACAGCCTCGCTTCCGCCGCTTCATCGATGACCCGATTAACCAGGACACCGTCTTCTCCCCAGAGGCACAGGCCATCAACGAGCGCAGCCACTTCACTGACGGCCAGTTCTTCCTGCTTGCAAACGTGGCAACCAAGCAGTTCCAGCGCATTCCTTTCTCTGAGATTAGCGCAGTGGTCACCAACCCTGACAACCCAGAAGAGCTTTGGTACATCCGCCGCACCTGGACCCGCAAGGGCCAGAACCTTGCAGGTCAGGGCAGCCAGGACGTTGCACTAAACGTCTGGTACCCAGTTGACACTTACAAGCCAGCCAACGGGCGCTACGTCCCACGCATCGGCGAGTACCCAGTGGACGCAAAGTTCCTAATGTTCCCAAGCCGCGTGAACCGTCGCGCTGGCCGCACCTTCGGAACCCCTGACGCTTTGCCAGCTGTGCCATGGGCTCACGCTTATAACGAGTTCCTGAAAGACGGAAGCCGTATGCTTAAGGCTCTGTCCATGTTCGCATGGCAGCTAAAGAGCAAGACCAAGACTGGTGTTCAGAACGCCGCAGCTGCAATCGCAAGCCCAGGTTCTGCAGGCTCAACCGCTGTGCTCGGAGCTGACATGGAGCTTAGCTCGATGCCAAGAGCTGGAAGCGTGGACCTGACCGATGGTCGCCCACTTGGCTCGATGGTTGCCTCTGCACTTGAGGTTTCGGTTGTTGCACTTCTTTCTGACCCAGGTAGCTCGGGTGCCTACGGCACCGCACAGACCCTGGACGTGCCGACCCTAAAGGCCATGGAGGCCAGACAGCACGTCTGGACCCAGTTCTACAAGCGAGTCATGGAGTTCCTTGGCATCCGTGACGCACAGGTGAACTGGCCTAAGATTGAGTCCGAGCCAAGCCAGCGCCTAATGCAGGCACTTGCCCTAGCTCGCGAGACCGGTGCAATCTGGGACGACGAGTACCGCGAGGCTGTCATCGAGACCCTCGACGTGCCAAGACTTCACGCTACCCCACCTAACGCACAGCCAGACCAGAGCCAAGGTTCTGCAATCCCGTCACAGGGTAACTCTGGCGCAGTAGGTTCGATGCAGGACAATGCAAACGACCTGGCTCAAGCTGACGCAAACCCCACAGCATAACTGTCATGGTATAATTAATCCCAGTGATTAATTCATGGGAGATTTTATGGCTGTTCAGCTAAGCGAGTCGCTAGGCTTTGCACCTGTTACCACCAAGGGTAACAAGTGGCGTGTTAAGGTTATCGAGTCCGGCTGGGGCTCTTCTGGATACTACCCTGCGACCATGCTGGCTGCCTACGGCCCAGCTGTCTTTAAAAAAGGCACCAAGGTCTTTATGAATCACCCCTCCATGTCGGAGTCTTCAGACCGTCCTGAGCGTGACGTGCATCAGCTTGCTGGCAAGCTAGCTTCTGATGCCGTCTTCCAAGAAGGCGCACTTTATGCGGACGTTGAATTTTATTCTCACTATGCCCCAATCATTCGGGAGATGGCTGAGGATGTAGGTTTGTCTATCCACGCGTTTGGCGAAGCTAACGTTGGTGAGGCAGAGGGTCGTACCGGACCCATCATCGAAACTTTGGTGGCAGACCCACTGACAAGCGTAGATGTTGTAACCGTAGCCGGAGCTGGAGGCAAGTTCTTGACTCTTCTCGAAAGCTACACTAGAAAGGATGACGAAATCGTTGAGATTTCGGAGTCCCTATCGGAAGGAAATGAAAGCATGATTACAAAGGAAGAGTTTGAGGCCGCAATTGACGACCTTAAGTCCACCCTTGTTGAGGCTCTCACTCCTCTACGCGAGTCGATTTCGGTTCTAGTAGAGGCTGCCACTCCTGCCGAGGGTGAGGAAGTTGTCCCAGCTGAGACCCCTGAGGTCGAGGTTGAGGAGGCTATTGACCCTGTAGATGTGGCTGTGAAGTTCAACGAATCTGGCCTGCCTAAGCTAGCCCTGTCCCGCGTGGCCGAGGCTCTTAAGAGCGAGTCGAACACCAAGTCTGTTGATGAATTGATTGCTGACGAGAAGGCTTATGTCGTCGCAGTTTCTGAGTCAGCTGCAGCTCCTGTAGACACCTTTGGCGTTATCCAGGAAGCAATTACCACAACCAAAACCGATGAGTTCGACGCTATCGTCGCTCGCATCTCAAAGAAGTAAGGAACAGTAAATGGCTCTTAACGAGATTTACGTAGACGCTAATGAGCTCTCCCTTCCTGTTGACAGCGCCGTTGTTTCTGGCGACTTTGTCAAGGTAGGAGACCTTGTGGGCGTTGCACTAGTTGACGCTAAGACTGGTGAGAACGGCAGCTACTACAGCACCGTCAAGCTGTCTGGCGCATTTAAGATTGCCTTCAAGTCAGGCGACACCTTCGCAGTAGGCCAGAAGGCCTACGGTGTTGCAGACGGCGACGGCATCATTGCCGAGGTTCAGGAAGACGCAACCAGCGCTAAGCTAGTTGGACACGTCCTGAAGGTAAACACCGCCGACGTTGTTGTTCGTCTGGCTCAGAACTAAGGATAGATAGAATGACTGAAAAGATTACCGCACGTCAGCTTGAGGCTGCAAAGCTCCTTGAGGGAGCACTCCGTGGTGACCGCGCAGACAAGCTAAAGCTACAGGAAGGTATCTCTACCTCTGACCTGCCAGTACAGCTTGCTCCAACCATCAACAAGATTATGTTGGAGAACTACGCAGCTCAGCCAAAGGTCTGGGACCGCTTCGCAACCCGTCTAGTCGTTGACGACTTCCGCCCAGTAACCTTCCAGGCTATGCGCTACGAAGACGAGGGTATGGACAACGCAGGCGACAAGTTCCGCGATGGCTCACTACCTACCGTTGCTGAGTACAGCGAGTACCCAACCGCTGGTTGGTTCAACGTAACCGAGCAGACCATGTCTGTGAAGAAGGCAGGAACTCGTATCCGCTTCTCATGGGAGACCATCGTTAACGACGGTCAGATTGGTCTACTAGAGCGTCTACCTATCGAGCTTGCACAGAAGGCAGCTGGCAAGGAAGATGAGGAAGTTACCAAGCAGCTAGTTTCTGACTCCGGTCTAAACACCGCTAACTTCAAGTCAGCAAACCAGAACCTACTAGCTGGAAACCCAGCTCTTACCCTAGAGTCCCTAGAGGACGCAATCGAGGCTGCTAACCTGCAGACCTGGCAGGGTAACCTAATCACCCCAATTACCCGTTTCGCACTAGTTGTACCTCGTGCGCTAGAGATGACCGCTCGTCGCATCCTTGCTGTTCAGCAGGTTCGCACCGAGACCACCTCTGGTTCAACCGTAACCTCTCTTGTAACCGGAAACCCAATCGGTTCACAGGTTGAGATTGTTGTCAACGACTGGCTAACCAAGATTAACTCTGGCGCTGGCAACTACTGGTTCCTGATTCCAGTTCCTGGACAGTCCCTAAACCCAGGTGTAGCCCTTGGCTTCCTCCGTGGTTACGAGACCCCAGAGCTACGTATCAAGATGAACGGTGGCACCTACCTCGGTGGCGGCGACGTTCCAGCTCGTGAGGGTTCGTTCGACAACGACGACTTCGAGATGAGAATCCGTCACATCGCAACTGGTGGCTTCATTGTCCCAACCGGTACCATCGCTTCAACTGGAGCTGGTGCCTAAACCTTAACCTTCTTTCTTGGTTAAAGAAAGCCCCTCAGGACCTCGAAGCCCTGGGGGGTTTTCCCTTTCTGGATGGTCTATAATAGTTGACCCCCAAAAAATTAAAGAAGGATTGTTCTATGTCTCAAGTAACGGTTTACACTCTTCCCTCCTGTGTGCAATGCGACAGCACTAAGCGATACTTGAAGCGAGAACTAATCGATTTTGTGGAAGTGCAGCTCCAGGATGACCCACAAGCCTACGAAATGGTCAGGGCTAAGGGATTTACTCAGGCACCAGTTGTAATGGCCGGAGAACGCATCTGGAGCGGTTTTAGAATGGATGAGCTCAAAGCGCTTAAGGCTGCTTAGTTTTATTCTCTGGTATAATATAAATAGTTGCGGCTCCTCCTTCTGCAACTTATATAGTGCACTACAAGCCCGCCCTGTTGAGTAATCTCCGGGGCGGGTTTCTTATAGCTGCCTGATAGAATTGTACGACGATGATTATTTTTCCGGACAGCAATCTTCCGCCTCAGTCCCAAGAGTGGGCCGATAAGGTAGAGAAGGAAATTGTCCGCATCGATAAGAAAACGGGCGGAAGCGGAGCTTCAGGGTTAGACGGAGCTCGTGGTCCCCAGGGGCCTGAGGGCCCCGCTGGACCTCAAGGTCTGCAAGGCCCGAAAGGAGACCAAGGTGAACAAGGTCCTCAAGGTGAACAAGGCTTACAAGGCGAAGTCGGACCTGAAGGGCCTATTGGCCCTCAGGGAGCTCAAGGTGAGATGGGCCCTGCTGGGCCTCAAGGCGAACCCGGCCCCCAAGGTTTGCAGGGCGAGCAAGGTCCTGCCGGTCCAACTGGACCAACCGGTCCGCAGGGTGACACGGGACCTATGGGTCCTATGGGACCTCAAGGACCACAAGGTGAAGTCGGTGCTACTGGACCGATGGGTCCAATGGGAGAGACGGGCCCAGAGGGTCCTATGGGTCCTCAGGGTATTCAAGGCCCAACTGGAGCTACAGGTCCTCAGGGCCCTAAGGGCGATACTGGGTCACAGGGTCTAGACGGCCTATCGGCTTATCAGGTAGCTCAGCTTAACGGTTTTACTGGCACAGAGCAGGAATGGCTTGACAGCCTTGTTGGAGCCGATGGTGCTACGGGACCACAGGGTCCCCAAGGTATCCAAGGAGAAACTGGCCCTCAGGGTCCAGCTGGAGCCGACGGACAACCGTATGGTAATATTGATGGAGGAAAAGCTAATAGTGTTTATGGCGGGATTAGTCCACTATTGGGCGGAAATGCGAGTAGTTTTTAATGGCAGTTCAAATACAGTTTAGGAACGACACTGCTGCTAACTGGGCATTGGCTAATCCAATCCTTGCACAGGGTGAAATGGGCGTTGAGTTGGACACAAGAAAATTCAAGTTCGGAGACGGCCTTACTGAGTGGAATGACTTAGAGTACGGCTTTGTAAGTCTTGCGGATGAGATTGACGGCGGAAGCGCTTAGGACGGATAGAGATGGCATTACCAACCAACGTTAATTACGGCACAGTAGTAGGCCAATTCCTACTTGCTTACGCTGACAGCTCGGATGTCGACCCACAACCAGATGGCATTCCTGCTAAAGGTTTTATTTACTTCCGTCCATCCCCAATTAAGCTTCTTGATGCCACTTCATCGCCTAACCCAGTAACCATTCTTCCTGCAGTTGTTGAGTGTGCGCTTGATGCTGACGGTTACCTACTTGGTGGAGACGGCACTCGTGGCGTAAGACTAGTTGCAACTACTGACACTGACCTAAACCCAGTTAACTGGACTTGGACTGTAGAGTTCCGCCTGACTGACCAGGACGATGTTCCGGTCCCACTTCCATCTTTTAGCATTGCGCTTCCATCTAGCACAACCGTAGACCTAACCACTGTTAGCCCTATGCCTGACGCAAATGGCACCTACTATCTAGTTGGACCGACTGGCCCTCAGGGACCCCAGGGTATCCAGGGTATCCAGGGTGAAGCTGCTACCATTACCGTTGGTACCGTTACGACTGGGGCCGAGGGTTCTAGCGCATCTGTAGTCAACTCAGGAACTTCTGGCGATGCCGTTCTAGACTTTACAATCCCACGCGGAGATACCGGTGCTCAGGGTCCGATGGGACCTCAGGGTGAAACTGGACCGATTGGTCCAACCGGTGCGACTGGTATCGAGTGGCAGGGCGCATGGAACAGCTCTACTGACTATGTAAACAACGATGCAGTTTTCTACAATGGAGCATCTTGGTTCGCTGCGGGTGACCCACCAGCTGGCGAAATTCCAAGCGAGGCATCTGTCTACTGGTTCCCACTGGCGCTACAGGGTGCAACTGGTGCCACTGGACCGCAGGGCCCACAGGGCGAGGTTGGTCCTCAAGGCGAGCAGGGCATCCAGGGTGAAATTGGATTCCCAGGATTTAAATTTGATACCCGTAGAACCCTAACTAACCAGTATGTTCCTGGTGAGATTGTAGAATATCTTGGCGACTACTTTATCTGCTTGGCAAACAACGATGCCATACCGCCAACAGGCGGAGCAATCGGCGTTTACTGGGCCCCATATTCCTTCGTAGGGCCACAGGGAGATGCTGCGACAATTGCAGTTGGCACAGTGACCACTGGCGCTCCTGGAAGCTCTGTAATCGTTACAAATTCTGGAACTAGCGGAGCCGCAGTATTTGACTTCACTATCCCAAAGGGTGACACTGGTGACCTCGGAACTCTTTCCGGTGTATCTCCAATAACTTACGCATCTAACACAATTGGATTTGACTGGGCAGCAACTGAGCTTGATGACCTCGGTAACGTCTCAGCCGCTAGCCCTAGCGAGGGCGACATGTTAAAATATAACTCTACTACTTCTACTTGGGAGAAGAGTAATGTAATCGACGGAGGCAATGCCTGATGCCAGTGCAAACTGTAATTAAACTTCGCAGAGATACTGCTGTAAACTGGGACACTACTAACCCAGTACTGGCCGCTGGCGAGATGGGCATCGAGACCGACACAAGCCTTCACAAAATTGGTGACGGTGTAACCGCATGGGGCACTCTCCCGTATGCTGCAAGTTCAAGTGTAACCACTCAGGTAAAGAATCAAACTGGAAGTTTAATTCCAAAGGGCTCAGTTGTATATATTTCTGGAGCTAATGGCGGAGACCCACTTATCTCTCTCGCAGACGCTGACATGGAAAGCACTTCCAGTAAGACCCTCGGCCTTGTGCTCAAGGACATCGCAAACGATGGCTTTGGAACCGTTATCGAGCAGGGTCTAATCTCAGGACTAAACACCTCTGCAGCAACCGCTGGGCAATCTGTCTATCTTTCCACAACCGCTGGTGGATTTGTATTTGGAGCCCCACCAGCAAAGCCAGCTCACAGCGTTTACCTGGGTGTTGTACTTAGGGTAAATGCAACTGAGGGTGAGATACTTGTTAAGGTTCAGAACGGCTACGAGCTCGATGAGCTTCACGATGTGCAGATTACAAGCGCTACATCCGGGGATGTGCTGCAATGGAATGGAACGGCATGGGTAAACAGCCCTGTTGCAATTTCAGAAGTTACTGGCCTGCAGACTGCACTTGATGGCAAAGCCGCAACCAGCCACACGCCCACTTTTAGCAGCCTTACTGACTTTAATGTCAGCTCCCCAACAAACGGCCAGACACTAACTTATAACGCATCTACCGGCAAGTGGGTAAATAGTGCCGCTGCAGCAGGCGGAGAGACCATCTCGTCATTCCTGCTCATGGGTGCGTAGGGTATAATAGAACTACTTAAAGAAGGAAGACAATGCCAACAACTTATAAGGTTCTAGGCCAGTCTGCACCAGCTGCGACTACTAACACTGACATTTACACGGTGCCTGCAAACACTCAGACTGTTATCTCAACAATCGTTGTCGCCAACCGAGCAGCTGCTCCTGCGACTTACAGAATTGCAGTTCGACTAAACGGCGCTACTCTAGCTAACCAGCACTACATTGCTTACGATGTGACTGTAGGTGCATCTGACTCTACCACTCTGACCCTCGGCCTGACCCTAGACCCATCAGAGATTATCACCGTCTACGCATCTACCGCCAACCTAAGCTTTAACGTATTCGGCGCTGAGATTACAGCTTAAGGGGCACTAAATGGCAGTCAAGAGCCTCGCCCAATCAAGCCTCCGCCAGTCTCCACAGATTAACTCCATGCTGGCTGGCTACCAGACTAATCAGTTTCACCACCTGGAGACTATCCGTCTTGGTGGTAACGCTGCTTCTGTGGAGTTTACCAACCTAGCTAGGTATTCTGATTATCAGCACTTGCAGATTCGTTGGACAGGTCGCACAAATAGGGCAGTAGCCAATGACCGCCTTTACATGACTTTCAACGGCGATACTGGAAACAATGTCTACACTCACCAATTGTTTGGAAATGGAAGCAGCGTTTCTAGCGGTGCAGGTTGGGGAACAACTGACTCGAAGGTTCTAATGGAGAGCGCACTAGTAGGTTCAAGCGGGACTGCTAGTGCTTTTGGTGCAGGTGTCATGGACATACTCGACCCATTCGAAACTACTAAGAACAAAACAATCAGAGCTTTGTTTGGTAATCAGACTACGCCTAGAGTGGAGCTAACTTCGGCGGTTTACCTAAGCACAAGCTCCCTAACTAGCCTCAGCTTTAGTGCTATTGGTTCGCTAGTTTCAGGTTCTCGCTTCTCACTTTACGGAATAAAGGCAAGAGCATGACAAGACGCATTACTCCGACTTATGTACTTTTGAATCAAATTACTTTGGCTGCCGCTACCGGCACAATCACATTTTCAAGCATTCCGCAAAACTACTCAGATTTAGTTCTAGTTATTGCTGGCACTGGGGCCGTTCAGTATAGATTAAACCCAAATGGCGACTCTGGTAATGCTAGCTTGGTATATGCTGATGGTTATGGGTCGTCAACCGCATCCGGTACTGATTCAAAAATCAGCTTGTGGTACTCGCCAAACAGCGACTCCATAGTTTCTGTCACTAATATATTTGATTACTCTGCAATTGACAAGCATAAAACTATTTTGACAAGAGCAAATGCACCTTCTGGAGCTGTCAGTCTATATGGCTCAAGGTGGGCAAGCACCGCAGCCATAACTAGCCTAGTTGCCACGTCTTCAACTGGCACACTTTCCACTGGTAGCACTCTGTCCCTCTACGGAATCGTGGCGTAAATGTATGAAATAATCAGCCACCAAAAGCTAGATGCAGCTGCAGCAAATATTACATTTAGTGGCATCCCGCAGATTTATACCGATTTATTTATTCTCTTCTCTGGTCGGTCTGATAGAGGTAACGCAGTATTTGACAACATTAGAGTTATGCCCAATGGCGCTACTACTGGAGTCAGCTCTAGGATACTTTATGGCAGCGGCTCCGCTGCTTCAAGCTTTACTGAAGCTTATATAAGTGGCTATACTGGCGGCAATACTGCTACAGCCAATACATTTGGCAGTAGTTATATTTATATTCCAAACTACACTTCTAACACTCAAAAGTCCTTTTCAATGGACGGCGTAAGTGAGAATAACGGTACCGCTGCAACTCAAGCTATTAGCGCAGGCCTATGGACTGGGACAGACCCAATCACAAGTTTAATTCTAGACCAAGGTGATGGTACAAACTGGCTTGCCGGTACATCAGCAACCCTCTACGGTATCGGTCGTAAGCAGTCGATTGGAAAGCTTAAGGGACCACTTGCGACTGGCGGTAGCATAGGCTATGCAAATGGTTTCTGGTACCACACGTTTGTAGGCTCTGGTAGCTTTGTTCCAGTTACCTCAATGAACATTGAGTACCTTCTCGTCGCCGGCGGCGGTGGCGGAGGAAGCACCTCTGGAAACTGTGCCGGTGCTGGTGGTGGTGGAGGTGGAATTAACGCATACTCTGCAGCTGTAACCCCTCAGAGCTACGCCGTCACAGTCGGCGCTGGTGGTGGAAGCAGTAGCACAGGCGGCACCTCATCATTTGGCGCACAGTCTCTAGCTGGTGGTGGAGGCGGTGGCTCCAACGGTGGAGGCGGTGGAGCTCCTGGTCTAAACGCAGGCGGTGGAGCAGGTGGAAACTGTGGTGGTAATGGAGCTAACGGTGGAGATGGTCCATCATCATTCTCATCATGGGGCTTTGGCGTAAACTTTGGGCAGTTTGCAAACAACCTTGTTTACTTCTCTGGTGGTGGCGGTTCTGGTTCAGCTAACGGAAACGGTAGCTCCGGGGGCCTCGGCGGCGGAGGCGGCGGTGGTAACGGAAACCCAGGTCACCCAGGGAACGGAACCCCAAATACAGGCGGTGGCGGCGGTGGCCGCGGTACTGCAAACTTTGGCAACGGCGGGGGCTCTGGTGGTTCTGGGCTAGTAATCGTCAGATACCCAGCAGCCTAAATAGGATAGAATAGAGATATGTCACATTTCGCAGAACTAGACGAGAACAACATTGTTCTTCGTGTGCTTGTTGGCGACAACAACTTGCCAAATGAGGGCTACGATTGGTTTGTTGAGAACCTAGGCGGGCGCTGGGTGCGGACCTCTTATAATGGGTCTATCCGGAAAAACTTTGCAGGCATTGGCTACAAGTACGACGAAGAGCTAGACGCATTTATCGCACCACAGCCATTCCCAAGCTGGACTTTACACACTCCTACTTGCAAATGGATGGCACCAATACCATACCCACAGGATGGTAGACTGTACGAATGGGATGAAGAATCCCTGTCATGGATTGAGAGAGTATTATAATGTCTGATACACCAATGAAACTTGTAGTTGACTGTGCGACGGGCGCTCAGACTTACGTACCATTGTCTGCTGAGGAAATCGCAGAGCGTGAGGCTATGGCAGCACAGGCTGCTGAGGAGCAGGCTGCTCGTGAGGCTGAGGAAGCCAGGATTGCTGAGCTGAAGGCTTCTGCTCGTGCAAAGCTCGTTTCGGGCCAGCCGCTCACTGAGGAAGAAGCCGCCCTACTAGTTCTCTAAGGAGGCGAGCATGATTAAGTCTGCCTCGCAGTCTAGCCTTACCAATGATGTCAAGTACCGCAACATGGGTGCGGCTAACGTGCCGTCGAATGAGTACTTGATTCAAACTGCAATTGTAAACGGCAGCAGCACCCTAATTGAGTTTAATAACTTAGCTCAGTTCCATGGAGTATACAGACATTTGAAGCTTGTTGTATCTACTAGGAACAGTGCCAACGTTGGAACGGGCGCTTTGATTACCAGGTTTAACGGTGACTCTGGTAATAACTACACTTACCACGCCCTAAGAAGCTACAACGGAACATTTACATCTGAATCAGTTGCTCCATATAGCTCAATTCTCGCATCCTGGAACCCTCATGGCGGAACAAATGGTGGGAACTTTGGCATCTGTGAGGCAGATATACTAGACTGGTCCTCATCTGTAAAAAATAAATCTGTAAGGTCTTTAACGGGAGCCCTTTCTTACGCAAACATTGTTAGTATATTTTCTGGAGTATGGATGAATACAGCTCCAATAACATCTATTCAGCTAGTGGCAGAAGATGGCAACCCATTTACGGGCGGAAGCCGCTATTCACTTTATGGGGTGACTGCATAAATGGCGCTTCAATCAGTTGTTGCGCTTGCAACAATAACACTGCAAAGTCCTAGCACTAGCGTATCTTTTAGTTCAATCCCAAATATCTACAGGGACCTATTTATTACTGTATCTGCAAACACCACTTCAAGCTTTGACCCCATATCCATGGTGTTTAACGGAGACACCGCTTCCACTAGAACTGCATTGCAAATGAGCGGAAACGGCTCCAGTCCCTCAAGCTCTACTTTTAATGACCTAAGGCTTGGGGATATCTACTCGACTTTTAATTTGCCTACATTTTTTGTAATCTCAATTCCAGAGTATAGAGCTACGGATAGGCACAAGATTTACACGTCCAGAGGCAACCAGTCTGGAAACTTTGTCAACGCCATAGCTGGACAATGGTTCAGCACTAATGCAATAAATGCCATATCTTTCTCGGGCCAGTATGGCGGTTCATTTGCCACGGGCTCCGTCTTTAGCCTCTATGGAAGGATTGCATAGTGTTAAAGTACCACATTCAAACCATTGAAGTTGGAGCAGCTGGCTCATCAGAGCTAACCTTTAACAACATCCCACAGATTTATGACGACCTTGAATTAGTAGTAAGCGCAAGGAATAGCTCCACTCAGGAGCACCTCTTGATTAGCTTCAACGGCTCGACATCTAACTTTACTGGGATGTATGTAAATAACGCAGTAAGCTCTGGGGTTTATGCGAGATACTTGGGGAATCAGACTAGGGCTGCATATACGGCAAATACTTTTGGCAACACCAGAGCCTTGATAAGTAACTATAGGGCCTCTACATCAAAAGCAATCTCTTCTGACACTTCGGCTCCGAATAACAGCACGGTTTCAAGCAGCTGGGCAACTGTTTTTGCGGCGAATCAATGGAACTCAACCTCTCCAGTTACTTCTCTTACGCTAACCAGCGAGTCTGGCTCTAACTTTGTGCAGTACTCCTCTGCCTCCCTCTACGGCATCAAGCGGGGGGCAGATGGGGTAACTCAAGTGCCGGCTGCATTTGGTGGAACTGTGACTACTTCTGGCGGATATACCATTCACACTTTTACTGGCTCTGGAACATTTACTGCTAACCGTAATCTTCAGGTTGAGTACCTAGTGGTAGCCGGAGGAGGTGGCGGTGGGGCCGATGATGGCGGTGGAGGTGGCGCAGGAGGTTACCGAACTGCTTCTGGATTTGCAGTAAATGCCGGCAGCAGCCACACTGTAACTGTAGGCGCAGGTGGAGCTGGCGCTACTTCAATATCAAACAGTGGAGCAAAGGGCTCAGACTCAGTATTTTCAACCATAACTTCTATTGGTGGCGGCGGAGGAAAGAGTAGAAGTTCTGGAGTTAGCAACAGCACAGGTGGCTCAGGTGGTGGAGGCTCATACCTTAACCCAACTGCTGGACTTGGGACGGCTGGCCAAGGCTTTGACGGCGGAACAGGCCGAACTGACGCTCACTCTGGTGGCGGCGGTGGAGCTGGTTCAGTCGGAGGTAATGCTGTTGGCTCATCCGGTCCTGGAGGAAATGGTGGAGCTGGCCTAACTTCTTCAATTACAGGAACAGCCGTGACTCGTGCAGGTGGCGGCGGTGGCGCTAACGGAGGGCTTGGCTCTGCAGGCGGAGGAAACGGCTCAGATGCGAGACCGAGCTTCCCTGCCCCATCTGGGTTCTCTGCAACTGCTAATAGCGGCTCTGGTGGCGGCGGTCAGGGAAACTCTGGAAATTACCAAGGTGGTAATGGTGGTTCTGGAATTGTTGTTGTTCGTTACCTAACTCCCGCATAGGATAAAATAGACTCATGCCTACCACGCCAGACCTATTCCCTCCCGATTACACAACTGCAATCGGGCAGGTTCGTCTTCTTATTCCAGACACCGAGCAGCTAGAGAACCTGGCTGACCCGACTGCGGCTGCATCATACCTGTTTAACGACTCGCAGATTCAGGCGTTCCTGACCCTGTACGGCAACAATGTAAAGCGAGCTGCAGCTCAGGCAAAGCTCGTGCTGTCCACCTCAGAGTCTCTAATCAACAAGGTCATCCGCACTGCGGATTACACCACCGACGGAGCTAAGCTAGGCGCAGAACTTCGTGCACAATCAGCTGCTCTTATGGCAGAGGCAGATAAGGATGAAGCGGAGGATTCGTACGAGGAGATTGCAATTGTCTCATTCACCACGAAGCCCGATAACTCATGGCTCTAAATTCTAGAGGGGCAGTAGACCCACGCTGGCTAACGCACAACCAAGCAGTAGGTTATTCGTTGCAGCTTGCTACCGTGGACATCTACAACCCGGCTTCTGGCGAGCAGACTTATGACGCTGAGACCAACACCTGGACCGGCACAACTACGCCTCTGTACCTTGGCCCAGCTCGCATCCAGCCAGTTGCATCGGTAACCGAGACTACGCTTGAGTACAACCCAACTACCATTCAAAACGTCCGAGTCATTCTGCCTTACGGCAAGAACACCCTAGAGGGCTCTGAGGGCGCTGTGCCTGACATCAGGCCAAACGACAGACTTCGCGTTACCAGCTCGCCACACAACACCAGCCTAGAGAAGTTCATCTATGTTGTAATCGGTGTTCTAAACTCCAGCAACGCCTGGGAGCGCACCCTCCTGTGCAGGGTTGACACGGAGCTAGACCCGACAAATGCCTGAGCGTAAGAAAAGAGTCTACGACTTTTCCCTCCCTGCCTACAGTACAAGTGGCAAGGAGGGTTTTACCAATAAGCTGGTAGTCCGCTTTGACTTCAGGGACTACGACAGAAGTATCCGTGAGATGCGACGCTCCATCAAAGAAACGAACCAGGCTGCTAGGGAGCTGACTAAGAAGCTCAACAAGACTAACAAGGGCTTTGGCGTTTATATCTCAGCAAACCAGGTTGCAGACCGAGCTGGCTTTGGCAACGAGTTAATTAGCTTTAACCTTCCAGGAGCCGACAAGTTCTCCGCGGAACTGGCCCCATTCCTTACCGACATCGGTGAGATGGGTAAGAAGATTATGCTCAAGTACGCAACTCGCGTTGAGACTAAGCTTATGCGTAAGTCGATTGGCTACATGCAGCGTCGCCCTGGAACTGGCTATGCACAGGTGGAGATTGGCTGGGTGCGTAGATGGCACCGCTACTTCGGCTACCAAGAAGATGGCGCTGGCAACATTCCACCTATGCGTTCCATCCTTCGCACAAGCATCGAGATGCAGGCACAGAAGGAGCAAGTTAGCCAGATATACTCTAAGTACTTTAGAAAAATATTTCTTGAGAAAGGCAGGAACAGCTAATGTCACTAAACCTTCTAGCAGTTCAAGACCAGATTACCGCTAAGCTTCGTGAGCTTCCACAGGATGTCTACGAGACTTCAGCCCCAGATGACAGCAAGCTGCGCTTCGACGAGTCTGGCAACCTACTGCCTTACATCGTTGTGCAGTATTCCGACATGTACCCAGGCAACGGTAACGGCATCATCGGGGCTCGTTATGACTCTGGCCAGTCCTATGCTCTGGTTACCTGTGTGTCCGCCAACCAGCGGGCATCTCGTCAGGTTGCTGACCTAGTCCGCGACAAGCTAACCGGCTTCACGCCCTCAGACGGTGGCGAATTACGCTTTGCTGGTGGCAGCATTGACTATGCAAACCCTGACGTAAAGCCCAACCGCTACGTCACCGAAGTCGGCTTTACTTTTGCCGTCAACACCGCATGGTAAAATAGTAAAGATTGGAAGGATTCTGATGGCTCTAGCTATTAACCTCAGAACGGGTAAAACCGTTAGTGTTCCTGACCACTACATTGGTCACGAAGTTTTGGGCAAGGACCTGGCTCCGTTTGATGGTGCTGAAGTCCAGGCTGCTCCAAAGAAAGAAAAGAAAAAGAAGTCCGCTGAGTATATCCCAGCTGCAGTTGATGCAGACGGTGACGGCCTGGTTCAGGAAGGCACTGAATGGGAGCGCCCAGTAGGTACTGAAATCGAGGAGCAGCCTGCTCCAGACAACATCGAAGAGAACGAGGAATAAAGCATGGCAACAAAGATGCTTCGTCCGAACGTTGGACTTTATGTTGCTACCGCAGATGCGTTTGCAGACTGGACAGCACCAACGCTGACCGAGATTACCAACGCAACTAAGGTATTCAACATCTCCCCAGCGGTGACTGACGACTACACCCTAAACATGACCGACAGCGACACTGATGACTCTCTAGCCATCGTTGACAACGCATCGGTTTCCACCCCAACCTACAGCAACTACGAGGCTTCTCTTGACGGCTTCCGTGACGCAGACGCAGCAGCTGACTCTGTTTACAACAAGTTCCGCAGCCTATTCTCCGCACCAGACGTTAAGTACTACCTAATCAAGCGCGTTGGCAAGACCCACGATGCAGCTTTCGCTGCTGGCGACCTAATCAGCATCTACGGCGTTAAGACTGACTACCCAGTTGAGATTGTTGGCGACGGCGAGATGATTCGCCACGGCGCACGTTTCTTGACCACTGGTCAGGTTCGTGTTAACGTTGCAGTTGGCGCAGGCACCGCAGGTGCAGGCCCAGAGCTTAAGGCACTAGTTGGAACCAAGTCTGTTTCTAACGGTAAGATTAAGGTCTGGTGGGTTCCAGTTGGCAACCTATCTGGCACCGAGGACGAGTTCGTTGCAGCACCTTCTGTTGCTGACATCGAGGCCGCTGGCTCTGTAGACCTAACCGAGGCAATCGCCTGGGACAGCTACGAGC